>Ga0268298_10000045_pt1 | contig 145130 bp, 125 predicted proteins | sample WWTPWeurt_MetaG_FD_194462 | JGI IMG/M metagenome (GOLD analysis project Ga0268298, IMG submission 194462) | Activated sludge microbial communities from WWTP in Nijmegen, Gelderland, Netherland - WWTP Weurt | ecosystem: Engineered > WWTP > Aerobic digester > Activated sludge | place...
TGAGTCAGTCGGCGGAACCTCGTACGATTCGCTCGCCGAAGGAAACGTCCCCTCCCGCACATCGTTCACCCAACTTGAAACCGCGTTTCGCACCATTTCCGCACCCGGCATGTAGTGACGCACAAACCGAGGCTTAAACTTGTCAAAGATACCGAGCAGATCATAGTTCACCAAAATCTGTCCGTCACAGTTTGCACCCGACCCAATCCCAATTGTCGGTATCCGCAACCGCTTCGAGACCCGCTCCGCAAGCTTTGCCGGAATCTTCTCCAGCACCACAGCAAAACACCCCGCTCCCTCCAGCGCCAGCGCATCCGCTAAGAGCTGGTCACCCTCCTTCTCCGAAGTCGCCTTAACTCCGTAGCCGCCGAAAACATTGATCATCTGCGGCGTTAGTCCCAAATGACCCATCACCGGTATGCCCGACTCTACCAATCGCTTGATGGTCGGCACCAAGTACCCCGCGCCTTCCACTTTCACCGCCTGCGCCCCGCCTTCTTTCAAAAAACGAATCGCATTCCGCATCGTGTCTTCCGCTGAGACCTGAAACGAACCAAACGGCATATCCGCCACCACCATAACGCGCGTCGTCCCGCGCGAAACGGATCGCGTCAAAAACAACATCGCTTCCATCGTCATGGGAATCGTCGTCGCATGTCCCGCGATCACATTGCCCGCGCTGTCACCTACCAACAAGAAATCCACACCCGCCTCTTCTTCAAGAGAAGCGAACACTGCGTCATAGGCAGTGAGCCCGACAACCTTACGGCCCTCGGCTTTGCAAGCGACAATCTGCGGCGCCGTCACACGCGGAAACGCCGGTGAGGTCTTACTCATTCCCTTCTCCTTCCGCAAGCTGCAGAATCGCGCCACCCAGGACAATATCCCCAGAATAGAACACCGCGGATTGACCCGGCGTTATCGCTCTTACCGGTTCTTCAAACTCAATGCGGACTCCGCCGGATTCCAACTTGCTGACCACTGCCTTAACAGCATCCGACCGATAGCGCACTTTGACTTCACACTCCAACGCCGACTTCGGTTCAGAAATAGACACCCAATTTACATCTGTACCGAACGCCACTGTCTCGCCCAGATTCTCATCGTAGTCAAGATAGATTCGCTCAGATACCGGATCAATCCGTTTCACGTACAACGGACGCCCAGCCGACAGCCCCAACCCTTTTCGCTGCCCCACCGTGTAATGCGCAATCCCTTCATGCCGCCCCAGCATCCGGCCATCCGGCCCAATAAACTCCCCCTGCCCCAAGATACTCAACTGCGCTGAAAAATTATCCGCCAAGAATCGCCGGTAATTGTTATCCGGCACAAAGCAAATATCCTGACTCTCCGGCTTCTCTGCCGTCACCAAATCATGTTTCCGCGCCAATTCACGAACTTCACTCTTTCGCAACTCACCCAATGGAAACAAAGTATGCTTCAAACTGTGCTGCGATAATCCCCACAAGGCATACGACTGATCCTTGTCTGGATAAACAGCCCGCCGCAATACCGCGCGGCTTCTGTTGCGTTCCACGCGTGCATAGTGCCCTGTCGCCAAATACTCACAACCCAACTTACTCGCCTTCTCCAGCAGCGTCTGCCATTTCACAAAAGTATTACAACGCACACACGGATTCGGCGTGCGACCGCGAAAATACTCGCCCGCAAAATTCTCAACCACCGCCCCATGAAACTCGCGCGACAGATTCAATACATAATGCTTGAACCCCAACTTGTCCGCAACTTCCCGGGCATCCTGTGCCATCGTAATACTACAACAGCCACTCGCGCGGTTGAGCGACATCTCTTCGCCCTTCTCGTCCGTCCACAGATGCATCGTCAGCCCAATCACCTCGTACCCCTGTTCAAGCAGCAACGCTGCCGCCACTGAGCTATCCACTCCGCCGGACATGGCAATAGCCACTGTCGTGCGCGTAGCGGTCTTGGGTGAAGTACTCATGAAAACAGATTCTGACATCTTGAGCTACGATTCGACTTTCATTACCCTCGTGAATGTTGTGTCCGATTGATCCGGTAACGCCAAGGTGTCTCCACCCGCCACCCAGCGCAACACCGATTCAATACTCGGTCCTTCCAGAGTTTGCAGCTTCCCTGCAAACGAAACCCCTTGCGGCAGAGGTGGTGCCACTGCAACTCGCCCGCGCAATTGCTTCGCCCACTCTTCCGCGTTGACGAAATCAAGTTTCTGTAAATTCTTGGTCGCAATAATGCCATCGCCGAAATTCGTCAAGGCAACTCCGGCCAACGCATTGCTGCGTCCCACCAAAGCAGACAACAACAACGCCGCACCTTCCCCGTCCCCCGCCACAAAAATCTGCTCCGGACTCACCGCCTGATGTTTGCGCAAGAGTTGAACAAGCATGTCCATACTGCGCCGCGAACGCAAAACCCCATCAAACACCGCTTTCTTTGAAGGCTTGATCGCACCTCTGTCATCGCGCTCAAACAGCCCGTGCAAATTCAAGTTCAGCACAGCCGTCACTCCGGCCGGGCCAAACCCGTCTAACCGCTTGAGATTAAAATCCTCCGCTGAACTGTTGACATAGATCAGAGCCTTCAACTTGCGGTTCTTCACTCCCGCCGGAACTCGATATTGACAGCGGAGCGTATCACCCCGGTCGCTGTATGCGTCAACGGTGTAATACGCAAAGTTCTGACCGCGCGAGATCAAACTCATGTTCTGCCCGCGCAAACTCGCGCTTTCGGCCAGAACCCGCTCTTGCGAATAATCTCCCTGCTCACAGCCGACGAAGCAGAGCACTAGCAACAAAGCAATAAAAGCCTGCGCTCGATTCAACGCGCCACCGCCGTTCGTTGCTGTGGCACAATCGCCGGAAGGTGTTCAAGCAATGTGTCCACATCCGCATCAGTGCTGTAGCGCCCAAAACTGATTCTCAAACTCGAACGCGCATCTTCTGTGCTCAATCCCAGCGCCATCATCACATGCGACGCTCCGTGAGCCCCAGCGCTGCACGCAGCTCCCGTTGAGACACAAATTTCGCGCATATCCAGCGCAATCAGCAACTCTTCCCCGTCGCAACCGGGAATGCGCACGTTTAGAATATTGTCCGCCCGCTCAACGCCAAGTCCGTTCACAATCAAATCCGGAATCCGCGCCAACAACTCCTGTTCGCAACGATCACGCAATCCACGCATCCGCTCTGAATCATGCCGCATATCCCGCGAGCACAGTTCCGCTGCCATGCCAAATCCGATAATGCCCGGCAAGTTCTCTGTTCCCGTCCGCCGCCCGCGCTCTTGGCTTCCGCCGTGTTGCTTCTGCGATAACTTAGTCCCCCTCCGCACAATCAGCGCGCCAATCCCCTTCGGCCCGTGAATCTTATGCGCGGAAATCGAAACCATATCCACAGGCAACGTTGCAAAGTCCATCGGCAATTTGCCAAAGCTCTGCACGAAGTCGCTGTGAAACAAAACTCCGTGTTGCTTGCATACAGCGCCAATCTCAGAAATCGGCTGAATCGTACCCAGTTCATTGTTCACGTGCATGACCGACACTATCGCAGTCTCAGGCCGAATTGCTCGTGCGAGCTGTTGCGCTTCCAAAACACCTTGCGCATTCACCGGCACAACCGTCAGCATTGCCCCCGCTTTATCAGCCGCTTTCGCAGCATCCAGCACGGCATGATGCTCTATGGCCGACACAATCACATGTTCATGAGACCGATCACTCGCCGCCAGCGCTCCTTCAATGGCCCAGTTGTCCGCCTCCGTTCCACCAGACGTGAACACAACCTCATCCGCATGGCATCCCGCAAGGTGCGCGATTTGCACACGCGCCTTCTCCATAGCCATCTTAGCGCGCTTGCCCCGCTCGTGTACGCTTGACGGATTACCCCAATTCTCAGTTAAGGCACCCCGTATCGCCTCAATCACTTCTGGCGCCGGTGCCGTTGTGGCCGCGTTGTCTAAGTAAACTGGTTCTGTCATAACCTATAAATATACCCATTACCCCTTGAAAATGCAAGTTTTCTCGCACCCAACCACTTGACAAACCTCACCAATTTACGTAACTTAACAACGAATATGGCCCCTCTTTACCGACTCCTCCAGCTTTGGGTTCTGCTTCTTGGGATTTCGGCCCTCGCGTCAGCCCAGGAAGCCCTCGACCCTGCCTTCGATCCGCCCTATCGCGGCGGCGCGGGTACGGATGGCAAAATCCGCTGGAATGCCACCATCGGCATGGTCATCATCAACGGAAAACTATATCAGCAATTCGGGATTCGCCCCGATATTCCGCTCGGCAAATGGGGCGTTGGACTCGACCTGACTTTGCGCGTGGATGAGGAAGGAAATCTCAAAGAAGACGAGTGGGACGAACCCGAAGACGGCATCGAAAAAATCTACTACATCCGCTACGGCGCTCCTGGTGATCCACTCTACATGCGTGTCGGAGCACTGGATAACGTTACGCTCGGTTACGGCATTCTAATGCGCCGCTACGCCAACACGATTCAATATCCCGAAGTCAAACGCGTTGGCGCGTATATCGAAGGGCAAACCGGCAAGAACGGTTTCATATCTTTTCAGGGAATGACCAACAACTTCCGCGAGTTCGATGAGCCAGGGCTAGTCGCCGGGCGTGTCGCGCTAAAACCGATTCCCAAAATGAGCCTGACCGTCGGCGGCTCAATTGGGTTCGACGGTAATCAATACGCAGGTCTGCTCGACGATGACGAAGACGGCGTACCCAACCACCTCGACCTGTTCGCCGATGAAAACGACTTTGCCATGCGCGACTCCATTCTGATTGTAGATGAGCCGGACGACATCGCGTGGCTTATCGAACATGGCCTGCTTCCCGACATCTACAAACTTCCCGCCGATTACCGTGGCCGTCACGACGAGGTGATGTTAACCGGACTCGATGTCGGCTTGCCCCTTGTCAAACCCGGCAAATTTTCGCTTTGGGGCTACGGCCAAGTCGCTCAAATTCACGACTACGGCTGGGGCTGGGCTGTGCCGGGCCTGCGCGCAGCATACTATCCCTACGAAGTCGGCGTAGAATACCGCCGCTACGAAAAAGAGTTCATCGGCGACTACTTCGACTTTGCTTATGAACTCGAACGTGCGCAGGTCGTCGGCGACAGCACCTACGCTACGAAAGAAGAGCGCCTCAAAGGTCTCGGCAAAGCCGAAGGCGTCTATGGCGATCTGACCTTTTCGCTAACCGACATGGGCTATCTCTACGTTTGGGCACTCGACATGCACGGCGAAAACTACCCCAGCGGCAAGACATTCTACGGCGAAGCCGCCGTCACTCCGCCCAACAATGTCAGCCGCTTGCGCAAGATCGCGGGATACTACTACCAGCCCAATCAGCCCGAGTTCTTCTCCGATCCCAAAGACGGTTCAGTCTATGGCGCCAAGCTCTTCGTCGGCGTTGCGCCCAATGTCAACTTGGTCTATGACCACCGCGTCACCTATGCCAACGGCGAGCAATACCGCACCGTGCGCATCGAAACCATGATCTCCTTCTAATGCTGCGCACAATTCTCTGGGACGTCGGCGGACCGCTCGTAGATGAAGAGCCGATGTACGTCATTTGGGAAGCCGCGATCTTCGACGTCTATCGCTCGCAAACGGGCAAAGACCTAAGCCCCGCGCGTTTCGCCGCCGCCAAAGAGTGGGCATTGCAATCCTACGCGCCCTATTCGTTCCAAGCCATCATCTTCGATTTGATGGATCGCGACATCGTTCGCGCTGACGAAGCCACGAAGCTATTCTACACAATCGTACCGTCCCACGGCGAGCATCTGAATCCCGGCCTAATCGAAACGCTCGAATATCTCGCCGCCCGCGTGCCCATGGCGATTGTCGCCAATCAGCTAAAAGGCCTCCCCGAACGCTTGCGCTCCTTGGGCATCGAGAAATACTTCAAGCACATCATCTCTGCCGGCGAATTCGGACTCTACAAACCCGACCTCCGCATCTTTCAACACGCGCTCGAGCAATTGAACCTACAGCCGCACGAAGCGCTGATGGTTGGCGACCGTCCCGACAATGACGTCGTTCCCGCCAAACTGCTCGGCATCAAAACTCTGCTGTTGCGCACCGGCTGGTACGAGCAACAAAAAATCCGCATGCCTTCAGAGCAAGCGGATTACGTAGTGAATTCCGTCCCGGAAATGTACGCCAAACTACGCGAACTATTTCCTTAGCGAGAACCTGGGTCAGGCCTCCGGCCTGACGGTCAGCAAAAACCCCAACAGCGTCATCATCTTCTCAACCGCTTGCCCACGATGGGACAGGCGGTTTTTTTCGCTCATCTCAAGCTCTGCCAGCGTCCGGCCATCCGCCAATTCAAACACCGGATCATAGCCAAATCCCTTCTCACCCCGACCTGCTCGATTGATTCTCCCATCGAGCCGCCCCTCCACACAATACACTCCATCTTCCGTCACCAAACACAGCACCGCCTTAAACGCAGCCGCACGTTCCTCATCCGGCACACTTTCCATCTCGCGCAACAGTTTCGCGCAGTTGTCCGCATACGTCGCATGCTCTCCCGCGAATCGCGCCGAGTAAACTCCCGGCGCGCCGTCGAGCGCATCCACTTCCAATCCCGTGTCATCGGCCAGCGCCCACAACCCCGTGTGCGCATGCGCTTCCCGCGCCTTCTTAATCGCGTTCCCCAACAGGTCCGGCTGATCTTCAACCGTCGGTTCCAGAGACGAGAATTCCGCGAGGCTCAGTAGCTCTACCGGATACCCGGTCAGCTTCTCCTGAATCTCGCGGAACTTGTTCGCGTTGTTGGTCGCGAGGACGATCCGGCGCAAAGCTCTAGCCGTAGATCGTCGCGCTATTGCACTTGCACACCTTGACCATCTTCGAGGTCTGCGCACGACGGCCGCCTTCGGTCACGAACTCACGGACGCGCACCGAGGCCTGAATTTCGTTGCAAACCGGGCAGTGCTTGGCACCGGAAGACTTCGTCTTCGACAACTTGTCGGTAAAGGTCTGTTTCTTTGCCATTTATAGATTTCTCCGGGTGAAATGTCGAACGGGAATATAAGCATTTCCCCGCCGTTTGTCAACATACGCCCAACCCACCCCAGAGGTTCCCATTCCGCATTCCCCCCAGTCCTCTGGGGGGGCAAGGGGGGGCAATCACCCAGGCGCAATCGCCTGCGTCCTGCGCCTATGTCATCCTGAACCCGCCGCAGCTGAAGGACCCCTCAGATTTCCGCTCTCCCTTCCTCCGCTTGCGGGGCAAGGTGCCGGGGGATGGGGGCCTTCAGATCTCCCCCCGCGATGCGCGGGGGGACAAAGGGGGGTTCCGCTTCTGCCCTCCCTTTCGCCGTTCACGGGCAAGGGGCCGGAGGAAGGGGTGTGCGTCCGCCATTCATCACTCATCATTCATCACTCATCATTCATCATTTCTAATTCTGAGGATCGCCTCCTCCCGCCGCACCCCTCTCTCGAGTTCTGCCGCCACCGCCACCGGCGCATCCACCGCTATCACTTCATAAAACATCGTCGCCGAAAAATTCACCACGCCCGCATGCGTGTACGCCGTATCCGCCGTCCAGCCGTGATAGTAGTACGGCCCACCGGACGTCGGCGCATAGAACACCGCATACCAAACATCACTCACCGCACAGCCGCCAATCGAAGAATCCACCGCGCTCCACGTCAGATGCGCATCCAGTCCGCTCGTGCTCACCACGATATCCGGTGCGGCCGGTGTGGAAATCTGCGCGCCGTTCAAACCGAATTCCACAAACCCGTTCACGCCGTTCACCGCATCCGTCTGCACGCGCAGCACGTCGTTATAATCTCCATCCGCAGGCGGATCAAAGCTCACCCGCACCGAGCACGCGCTCATCTGATTCGGTGCCAGCGCGAAGAACGCGCCGCACGTCGTCGTCCGCGCAAACTCGCTCGACACCGGCTCCTGCGGTTGAAACACCACAATAGATTCACTGCCAAAATTCTTCAGCCGGAACCATTGCGCACCCGTCTGGGGGCACTCAATATCCCCAAAATCCCAACTCGTCAGCGGCGCGTTCGGCTGACTGGATTTCACTAGCGCCAAATAGCCCTGCGACGACACAATCGAGAAATTCCCGTCCGACACATCGCAAAACGTATCCGCCAATGCACAAATCCGAATCCGGCAACTATCCGACAAAGGATCCGTCACAAACCACTCATACACCCCATCATTCTCCGTAGAATCCGCAATCGTCTCCCATGCCCCGTTAGGGTAGTGACGGTTCAGCTCGATGGAGACGAAATCGTTTAGAGTGTCTGTGAACATCTCCCATAGTATGGAATCACTCGACAGAACCTGAATGAACTCATATTCATTTGGTCGAATGATGTGCCCAGTCGGACGCGATATTGCAACGAGCCAAGTGTCCCATGATGAACACATCCCGTTCGTCGTGTGCCCTGCTGCAAGCACGACGTTACTTGATTGTTCCACTACCGACTCTAACACTTCATCAGAGGTACCGCCTAGTTGCGTTGCCCAAAGCTCGTCGCCGCTCATGTCGATCTCGGCTGCCCAACCGTTTCTTGCTTGGCCAGTAACCTGTGTCGAACCGACTGCGACAATAGTGTTCCGGCTTGTCAGGCATATGCTTGTACACTCTTGGTAGGCGATTCCACCATACACCCATTGCCATTCGATCATTCCAGTCGCACTCACACAGACCACAATACCGTCATCCGCCGATGCTCCGCCGCCAGCAGTCATGCTTACCACAAACCGTCCATCATCGAGTGCAACGACGTCTGTAACGAATTCCACGGGATAACCAATTTGAAGCAGGCCACCAGTTATACTATCCCCCTCACTTGTGATTCTGACCCAAATTGGATCATAGGGAGACTCGCTTCCGTTGACGTCTCCAACTATCACAAAAGTCGAGTCCGGAAATACAGAAATCGCTCTTGCGCGCTGATGTCGGGCGTCCCCGTAGACACCGAATCCAAGGCTGTCGCCTGACTCAGATATGAAGATCACAAAAAAGTTCTCATTCCCCCAGCTTCCGAAACTCCCCGTTGAGCCCACAAGTGCATAGCCAAGTGGGTATTCAATCGCGTCATAGAAAAACTCGTGCGCTCCTTCTGGACCACCATAGATTCTTGAGAACAGACTGTCCCCCGCTTCGGTTACTGCGAGAAATCCAAACTTCTCATGGGTTCCAGAGATTCGACGTGTTTGACCGAAAATCGCAAGCGACTGGTTGTTTCTCGCAAGTATTCTTCTGGAGTACTCGTTGTATTGATTGCCATACCATCGAATCTCAGCGTCAACGGATTGGAAGTTTCCTGCAACAACCATGTTATCGATATTGCCGTTTCCTCGTCCGTCGGATTCGCCAGTTAGGTAAACCTCACCCCCCGGCAATACGAGGAGGTCCCGACAGAAATCGTTTAGGCATCCCCCATACGTCCTAGTCCAAAGCGTATCCGGCGCCTGCGCCAACCCCACGCAATTCCCTATGAACAATAAGCACAAAATCCACCGCAGCATAACTATTCCCCAGAAAAAATGTGACAACTTACAGGCGAAGCATAATGCTCGAATCTACACCCGCCAGTCGGCTTTGTCAAGCACCAAAGACGCAGTCAAAAATATGATAAGCATCCACCCACCATATCTGCCCCACCTCAGCTTCCGGTTCCGCGTCTGCCCTCCGCATTCCCCCCCAGTCCTCTGGGGGGGCCAGGGGGAGTAAAATGTCAGGCGCATCCGTACCGCTTCTGCCCTCCCCTTCCTCCGCTTGCGGGGGAAGGGGCCGGGGGATAGGGGCCTTCAGCCTCCCCACTTCTTGCCCAAATGCACAAATAACTGTTAATAATAAACACCTTCAATTTGACTTTTTGTAAATACTGTTGTATATTACACACAGCAAACCGCCAAACTCCCGGCCCGGCCAAGAGGCAAAGATCTACCCCTGAAGCCCGCCCGGAAGCCACAGCAACCTGCAACCACCTATCGTCCTACGCAAGCCCCTTCAGTACCCGCGGGGAAACAAGACCACTGCAACGGACGACCACCCGCGAGATTGCGGGATCCTATCCCCTGCCTAGGTCAGGCCTCCCGCCTGACGTCCGGCGGGAAAAAAAACAGCGCGACCCAAAGGCCGCGCCGTTTCTGAAGTCTGACTTCATACTTCAAACTTATCTGGGGTTCGTCCCCACCGTCTGATAATTCCCATCCGGCAGAGTTCCCGGCTTCGTCTTATCCTTCATACTGTCCGGCTTCGTCGCCGCTAACTGCTCAGGAGTCAACTCAGGCTGCGTCGCCGGAGCCGCCGTCTCTATGGTCGTCTTCGCCACGTCCGCCGGCTGCTCAATCTGCACACCGCTCTGACGCACCGGAGTTCCGGTTATCCCGGCAGGATTCGTTCCCGCCACCGAACCGAAATCAAAGACCACGAACGAGAGCACCATCGCGGCCGCAACGCCGACACCCGCTCCCAGCCAGCCCATCCCCCAGCTCTGACGCGATTCCCGCGGAGCCTTGCCGGACAAGCGGCGTTCCAACCTGAATTCAAATCCTACCGGACAAGTTGCTTTGGGAAGAGCTTGTAATGCGCTGCGAACACGCTGTTCGCCCGAGCCGATTCCCGGCTCCATCATCTGCGCATCGTTCTGTTCGGGACTAACCACGATCGGTCTCCTCATTCGCCAAAAACTTTAATACTTCTTGCAAGCGGGTTCTCCCTCTGTTGACCCGGGATTTCACTGTGCCCAAAGGTACTTTCAATATCTCCGCGATCTCTTCATAAGAGAGATCCTGCACGTCGCGCAACAGCACTGCTTCTTTGAAATGCAACGGCAATTTCTCAATCTCCCGCAAAATCAGCTCCGTCCGCACACGCCCGTCCACAGTCTTCTCGACATCCACCCCTTGGTCGATGATGTCGTAATCACGCTCCTCGTTACCTTTGGAGCTGATCGAGAAGAAATTGCGAACCTTCCGACGCCGCATCTCAGTCTTCGCTAAGTTCGACGCAATCGTGTAAATCCACGTCGAGAACTTGGCCACCTGGTGATAGCGGTGCTTGTTCCGGTAAACCCTGACAAAGGTCTCCTGAACAATGTCTTCACTAAAGAGCGTGTCGCCCAGCAGACGGACCACGAAATTATAGAGCGGGTCACGATAGCGACGCACAATCTCGTCAAACGCCGCCGCGTCCTCCTGCTGGAACGCCGCGATCAGTTCCTCATCCGTGAGGCTTGCGATCGGCTTGTTGTTCATCGCCTACCTGACATACTCTCGTTGATTTACGTTGGTTCCGGTTCCCGGAGCCTTTTTTCCCCCACAAACCAGCCACAGCCACTCAAAAATCGAAGCCCGCACCTCAGAGGTCTTTGACTTAGCGTGCAGTTCAATTTGCAGCAAGTGCAATTGAAGGTCCTGCAACCGCCCCTCCCCCAGCCGCTGCGCCGCCCGTATAAAATCAGTTTTTTTCCATGCTTGCGCCCCGAGCACGGCCTGAAAATCCGCGTCCGGCGCCTTCCGCGCGGCCAGCCCGCCGCAGAGCCACATCCGGAAAATCATCGAACGCAGCCGACCCAACAGCGCCAGCTCCTCCATCCCCTTGTCCAATAATTCACGAGCCTCGCGCAAAACTCGGGAGGCGTTCCCGGCAAGAATCGCATCGTCAAATCCGAAAAGCTCAACCTCCGCTGTAATTCCCGTCGCCCGCATCGCCATCTCGGCCGTGATCTCCGCGTCCTCGCCCGCATATAGCACCAGATGTTCGAGCTTCGCTTTCAAGTCACGCAATTGCGATGATGAAGTCTCAATCAAATAGTCCACGGCACCCGGCGCAATCTTCTTTCCATTCTCAGTCGCAAAGGCCCGCACGAACTTGGCAATCTCTTCGCCGCGCAACTCGAAAAACCAATAGGCCGACTGGTCATTCTGCAAGGCCGCCTGCTCGCGCTTGTTCGGCTTGCGGTCAAGCGGTTGAATCATCACGAGACTTGTCGTCGGCGATGGATTCGCAATGTAACGCTTTACCAGCGCATGCTTCGCTTCATCGTCGCGCAAATCTTCAAAGTCGTTCAACACCACCACGCGCCGTGCCCCGAACATCGGCAAAGCGACCAATTGCGAATTCAAATCCTTTGCGTCAATCGCGCCGGCCTCGCATTCAAAGTAATCAAAATCCGAGTTCGCACCAGCCAGCAATTGAGATAACAGCAGCTCGCGGGCTTCTGAGATCAAATACTCCTCTGTCCCGCCCAGCACAACTGCAGTGAACGCGTCGCCGTGCTTCACCGCTTGCGCCAGGCGCCGGAAAACCGGCACCGATTCAGCTAACCAGCTCTGCGCGCTCATGAGCGCATGCCCGCACAAAATGTTCAAACAACCGCGCCTGCGACGGAAACATCCGCATCCGTTCCGGATGCCACTGCACGGACAAAACGTAAGGATGCGTCACGTGCTCGAAAATCTCGACAATTCCCTCTTCCGACCAGCCCGTCGCACGCAGCGAGTCCGCCAGTCTGTCCACGCACTGATGGTGGAAGCTGTTTACCTGCACAACTTCCGATTCCAAAATTTGGCTCGCCAGGCTGCCCGGCGCGACCTTAACTTCGTGCGCAATCGCTACTGTGCCTGGCGCTTGCAGGTGATGCACCGAACCCATTTGCGACGGGATGTCTTGAATCAACGTGCCACCCAACGCTACATTTAAGGCCTGATGTCCGCGGCATATTGCAAACACAGGCTTTTCGCGTTCCAAAAACAACTCCAAGAACCGAAACTCAAACTCGTCGCGCTCTTCGACAGGCAACTGCTCCGTCGGCAGCATCTCCTGCCCATAACGCTTCGCGTGAATATCCGTTCCGCCGATCAACAACAGGCCGTCAATGCGGTCCGCATAGCGCTCCATCTGCTCGCGGCTGCCTGTGAAACCCAGCAGAAGCGGCAGGCCTCCTGCTTCTTCGATACACTCTATGTAGTTCAAGTCGCAGAAGTTGATTCGTCCCGCTGGCGCAAAGGCGCGCGTGGGATCAGGGCCTGCATAGCCGGGCGAAATACCGATTAGTGGTGATCTGTTTAGTGAACCGCGCATGACACGAACACTCCTGCAAGCAAACTAATTGAGTTGTAAATAAGCGAGAATCACGACCGAGGCCGCGATGCAATAGTAACCGAACGGGCGCAGATTTCCTGTGTTCAGCATTCGCAGTAGGAAAGCAATTGCGCCCATGCCGACGACAAACGCCGTAACCGCGCCGGTGAGCATTGCTGGGTCCGTCCACATTCCCGAGGTGCCCCCATCTGACAATTGCAGCACTTCGGCTCCGGCAACGGCAGGGATGGACATCAGGAATGAAAACCGCGCGGCCTCGACCGGCTTCAATCCGCGCATCATGCCGGTCGCGATAGTCATTCCCGAGCGTGATATTCCGGGCAGCAGAGCAAACACTTGCGCCACACCGATCAGCAAAGAATCAAACGCACGGATGTTTCTTATCTGGTCACGTCCACCGCTAAATCGTGCCGCGAAGACGAGAATCAGTCCCATTACGAACCAGCTTCCAGCCGCCACGTAGGCGCTTCCAAAGGTTTCTTCGATGAAGTCTTTGAAAAGCAATCCGAATACCACAGCGGGAAGCGTGGCCACAATCAATTGAATCAATAGATGAATCGCGGCCGGACGACGGCGTGAATCAAAGAGCCCGGAAAGATGCTCCCAGATTATTCCGCGAAAATACAGCAACACGGCCGCCAATGTGCCGAGATGTATGAACACATCAAATGTCAGCATCGAACTTGTCAACCCAAGCAGATGCTGCGTCACCACCAAATGCCCGTCACTCGAAACCGGGAGAAACTCCGTGATTCCCTGTACGATGCCGAGAATCACGGCTTGCCATATCGTCACTACTTCACCACCTTAAGTTCCGTCCCGTCAAATTGCAAAATGCGCACTGCACGGTTCTCGCCCGTCGGCGCAATATCCACATCCAATGCCGCGCCGGAGAATTTTCCCACCGAACGCGCCGCTTCTACAAAGTCTCCACCGACGGACGATTGCTTTCGTAACACCGCCGACAAGAAATCTACCGCGTCAATGCCCAAGAGCTGCCACGGTGACAAGTCAAAATCCTCCCGGTCATCCAAGGCGCGGTAAAGCTCGGTGTGACGATCCGCCTTGGGAAGCAGTGGCGCGACGACATACATGTTTCGCGTGATCGTAGCCTGCGCGGTTAACGCGCGTTCATCCAGCCACGCACTGTTTCCAAACAGCGTCATTCCTTGCGGAACATTGCCGAGCTGCGTGCAATAATTGCCAATGTTCTCGCCGGTAATCGCGAAAAAAAAGACTTCGCCGACTTGCCCGGCTGTCGGCATTTGCGTGACACTGACGTCGCCGCCGCCGCTTGCGCCGAACAACTTCTCGCGCTCTTCACGCGACAGCACCGCTTGTGAAACCTCGCCGCCGCGCTCCAAGCGGGACGGCGCTGACATCACATCGTACAACTCCCGGCGCACGCTGCTGGCACTTGCGGAATAAGATTTTTCAGAATCCAACGTCAAGCCAAAATCTGCACACCGCAGGAACCCCGCTCGCTGCGCATGGCCCTGATCGTCGTCCGGCGTCAACATTGAACCGTGCAGTAACGCCAGATCAGAAGCCGCATACTTTGCGGCCTGCATCGCTTGAGTCTCTTGACTCGCCAACAATTCGACGATCCCGGGCGCCAAGTGAGACACTGCGCGCGGCGTACTCGACAATTTGAGGATCGGAAACTCGTGAACTCCATTCGCGAGTGCGACTGACGTCATCGCGCCCTCGTCACCGGCTGCGACAATAATGTCGCAGCTGCCTTCCGCCGCACTGTCCAACAGTTGCACCGCACCGAAAGCCGTGGTCACCCGTTTCGTTTGAACATCAAACGCACCCAACTGTTCCGCTCCAAACAGAAACGACGACTCCAGTTCACCTGCCGCGGGATCATCCGCGACCGGAAAGGCGAGCAACAGCCAAACGACAGGGCGATATTCACTGCCCCGCAACACATGCGCAACTTCGCCCGTTCCGCCGGGAAAGAGATACTCCGCCGCATCGAACGACGCCTTACTTGCGAGAATTTCGCGGGCACGTTGCATGAGCTTTCGGTCTGTCGCGCTGTCGGCGCACCACTCAAGGTGCTCACGCGCTGATTCCATGCCATCCAACAAAAACGCGCTTTCCGCCAAAGCGAAACGCGCAAATTGCGCATATTCGCCATTTGGAAAAGCCGCCAACAATCTTGCCGCTCCGCGCTCAGCACGATCGGCCTGGCCCGTCGCCAAATTGACGCGCACCATCAGATAGAGTGCCGCCTCGATTTCATCGCCGCCACCGGACAACAATACAGACTCAGCCGAGCGCCGCGCCGCTTCATAGTCGCGCGCTTCGTATTGACTTAATGCCTGTTTCAGTTCGTCAGACAAACCGGCCCAAGCACTCGTTACCAACAGGATAAGAGACAGCAAGAAACGCATCTATTCCACCGTAACACTCTTCGCAAGATTGCGCGGCTGATCCACATCGCAACCGCGATGCACAGCCATATAATAGGATAACAACTGTAATGGCACGACTGTGAGCAGCGGCGTCAACAACGGGTCGGTCTCCGGCACATACACCACCTCGGTCGCGCGCTTAGCAACTTCAGTGTCGCCTTCCGTTGCCACGACCAACACTTGTCCGCCGCGCGCACGAACTTCTTCGATATTCGACAGCACTTTCTCGTAGGTTCCATCTTTCGTGGCGATGAACACGACCGGCATGTTCTGATCAATCAACGCGATGGGGCCGTGCTTCATCTCAGCCGCCGGATAGCCTTCAGCGTGGATATAGGAGATTTCCTTGAGTTTCAGAGCGCCTTCAAGTGCCACTGGGAAATTCAGGCCGCGGCCCAGATAGAGGAAATTACGGCTTTCGCGATAATGATGTGCAATAGTCTCGATCCGTTCGCGCGAAGCGAAAATCCGGGCGATTTTCTGCGGAATTTCTTTGAGCTCTTCCACAAGTTCGCGCCCACGACCTGCGCCGACGCGCCGCGTGCGGCCCATCGAAAGCGCGAGCATGAACAGCACTGTGATCTGAGACGTGAACGCTTTTGTGGATGCGACGCCGATTTCAGGGCCGGCGTGAAGGAACACTCCCGCATCCGTTTCACGCGCGATAGATGAACCAACGACGTTGCAAATTCCAAAGACGGGCGTTCCACGGCGCTTCGCTTCGCGTATGGCCGCAAGCGTATCAGCTGTTTCGCCAGATTGTGAAATCGCAAATGCCACCGTCCCCGGCTCCAGAATTGGCGAACGATAGCGAAACTCGGACGCATACTCAACTTCTGCGGGAATTCCCGCCAACTCTTCAAACAAATATTCACCGACCAAGCCTGCGTGCCAACTCGTGCCACAGCCGAGGAAGATGACGCGCTTAGCGTTTTGCAGCGTATTTGCCACGGCTGCCATGCCGCCGAACTTTGCGGTACCCTCGTCGAACAACAGCCTGCCGCGCATCGAGTCGGCCACTGTTTGCGGTTGTTCACAAATTTCTTTCAACATGAAATGCGCAAAGCCGCCTTTTTCAATTGCCGCGATATCGAAGGTAATCTGCTCGAGCTGTTTGTCAATCGGCTGGTCGGCCAGATTACGAAACTCGACTTTGTCCGCCGTGATGACCGCCACTTCGCCGTCTTCAAGGTAGGTGACGTCGCGCGTGAAATGCAGGAACGCCGCTGGGTCCGAGGCCACGAAGTTCTCGCGCTCGCCGTGGCCGATCACCATCGGCGAACCCATGCGCGCGGCGATGATCATGCCCGGTTGGTGCTTGGACAGAATCGCGAAGCCGTAAGTTCCCTTGACCAGTCGCAGGGCGCGCGTCACTGCGTGCGGGAAATCGCCTTCGTAGAACTCCTCGATCAAATGCGCGATGATTTCGGTATCCGTGTCGGATTTGAACGTGTGGCCGGATTTGCTGAGTTCGTGTTTGAGTGCGCTGTAGTTTTCGATAATTCCGTTGTGCACGAGCGCAATCGTAAACTGTTCATCCGTGTGCGGATGCGCATTTACCTGATTGGGCACACCGTGCGTCGCCCAGCGCGTGTGTCCGATTCCGAAATTTCCGTTTAGATTTTCGCCGCGAACTAATTGCTCGAGATTGGACACTTTCCCGGCGTCTTTGACAACTTTCAAGGCGCCATTCAAGACCGCTACGCCGGCAGAGTCGTAACCACGATACTCCATGCGCTTCAAGGCGCCGATCAGAATGGGCGCGACTTCACGATAACCGGTGTAGCCGATAATTCCACACATCGTTTACTGCTCCTGTTGATACACTGCGTGTCTTACAACCAGGTTACAAGATTCGCTATTCCCACTCCACAGTCGCCGGAGGTTTCGTACTGACGTCATAGGCTACGCGGTTAATGCCGCGCACTTCGTTAATAATTCGCGATGCGGCACGACCCAACAATTCAAACGGCAGACGCGTAAAATCGGCGGTCATGAAATCATCGGTGTTCACGGCGCGCAAGACGCACACATTCTCGTAGGTGCGCTCGTCGCCCATGACTCCGACGGACTTGACAGGCAGCAGTACGACAAACGCTTGCCGCGTCTTCTCGTACCAGCCCGCTTCGCGCAGCTCATGAATGAAAATTGAGTCGGCATGCCGCAGCGTGTCGCAGCGCTCTTTGGTCACTTCGCCCAACACTCTGACTGCCAGTCCGGGGCCGGGGAACGGGTGACGATGAGTGATTTCGCGCGGCAGGCCAAGTAATACACCAAGGTGACGGACTTCGTCCTTGAATAACTCGCGCAGCGGCTCGATCAATTTCAAGTGCAACGTGTCGGGTAAACCGCCGACGTTGTGATGCGATTTGATGGTCGCGGAAGGGCCTTTGACAGAGACGCTCTCGATGACGTCGGGATACAAAGTGCCCTGCGCAAGGAACGAGACTTCTCGGTGGCGCGCAGCCTCCTCTTGAAAGACATCAATGAAGAGCCTGCCAACCGTTTTGCGCTTCTTTTCGGGTTCTGTAATCCCCGCCAGCCCTTCATAGAAACGAGCAGCGGCGTCAATAACCTCAAGTTCGATGTGGCCGTGGTCGCGAAAAGTATGCTCTATCTGGTCGCGTTCACCTAAACGACCCAGGCCAGTGTCAACATAAAAGCACATCACCTGGCCGGGTATTGCGCGCTGCAAGAGCATCGCCGTCACGGCTGAATCCAAGCCGCCGGAAAGCGCGCAAAGGACCTTTTGAGTCCCGACAGTCGCGCGTATGTCCTGCACGGCCTCGTCAATAAAAGACTCCATGCTCCAGCCGCCACGGCAGCCACAGATGTCGTAGGCGAAATTTCGCAGCAGCGCTGCGCCGTCCGGTGTGTGTGTCACCTCAGGATGAAACTGTACGCCAAAGAGCGGCTTTGTGCTGTGTCTGACCGCGGCCACCAAGCCGGAAGTGCTGCGGCCGCTCAGTTGGAGAGGGGCCACGACTTCTTCGAGATGATCGCCGTGGTTCATCCAAACTTGCATCGGTTGTTGCACGTCGCCGAGCAGCTCTTTGAAATCGGCGTACTCAACTTGTGCGGGACCGAATTCGCCCGCTTTGCCTTTCACTACGGGAGTGCCGTAGTGGCGGCCTAACAGCTGCATACCGTAGCAAATTCCCAAGAGCGGCAAACCGCTGTCGTAAAGCGTATCATCGGGAAACGGTGCGCCTTCTGCATGCACGCTGGAAGGACCGCCTGAGTAAATCAAGCCCTTTGTCTCCGGCGTCAGCACGTCTTCCCGCTTCACATTGTAAGGGAGAATTTCGCAATAGACTCCCTGTTCGCGCAACCGCCGCGCAATCAATTGCGTCGTCTGCCCGCCGAAATCCAAAATGGCGATGCGTTCCGAGTGCTTCATGTTTTTGCCGGAATGTGTAACGAATCCGCCCAGCCGCTCACTTCGGCCAACGCTTCGTGGTTGGTCAAATCAAAGTGAATCGGCGTCACAGCAATAAATCCTTCCATGATCGCCGTGCCGTCAGTGTCCACTTCATCGAGTGGCAATTTGTGACCATCCATCCAATAGTATGTCCGACCGCGTGGATCGTTCCGTTTCGAAAACGTTTCTTTGAACCGGCCTTTGCCTTGGCGAATGGTCTTCACGCCGCGAATGCGATCTTCAGGCAACGCGGGTACATTGATGTTGATCAGCGTGTGATCGGGGCAACCCGCGCTCAATACTTGCATCGCAGCGCGGCGAGCAATCGCTGCCGATGGGCCAAAGTCCTCATGGGTGAACGAATCCAGCGAAATCGCAATTGCGGGAACACCGTTGATTGCGCCTTCCGTGGCCGCCGAGACGGTGCCCGAGTAGATAATTGAGATGCCCGTGTTCTCGCCGCGATTGATGCCGGATATCACTAAAGCCGGAGTTTCCGGCAACAGTTCCGTCAAGGCGAGTTTCACACAATCGGCGGGAGTACCGTTAACCGCGAATGAACGATACGCGCCACCGACCATGAAGTCGCTAATGCGAATGGGTTCAGAAATAGTAATCGAATGCCCGACCGCGGACTGCTCACGATCGGGCGCTACCACCCATACTTGGCCAAGGTCTGCCACCGCCCGCACCAATGCGTGCAGTCCGGGCGACATGATACCGTCGTCGTTCGAAATCAGAATAATCACACGCGCGCCGTTTGATGTGCCATAAATGTCTTTAAGAAAAACGAAATCGTTGACTTCAAGTCCGTTCGCTTCACGATGCCGTCCAGGAATCCTTTCTCCAACAGGAACTCGCTGCGCTGAAAACCGGGAGGCAAGTCCTGCCCGATAGTCTGCTTGATCACGCGCGGCCCGGCAAAACCGATCAACGCTCCCGGTTCCGCAATATTCACGTCGCCCAGCATCGAGAAGCTCGCGGTCGTTCCGCCTGTCGTCGGGTTGGTGATGACAGAAACGTAAGGTAAGCCCGCTTCATCTAATTGCGTCAGTTTCACACTGGTCTTTGCCATTTGCATCAGCGAGACCATGCCTTCCTGCATGCGCATACCGCCCGAGCGGGACACGAGGATCAAAGCGCTCTTGTCCGCAATCGCCCTGTCCACGGCGCGGGAGATTTTCTCACCGACGACGCTGCCGACGCTGCCGCCCATGAACGAGAATTCCATGATGCCCAGCTCGGCGCCAAATCCGCCGACCTTGCACGATCCAACCGTAATTGCGTCGTTCTTGCCTGTGCTCTTGATCGAGGCCACGACGCGGTCACTGTACTTCTTTGAATCTTTGAATGACAATGGATCAAGCGGCCGCAAAGTCCGGTCGTGCTCGCGCCATGTGCCCTCGTCCGCCAGTAAATCAATATAGGACTCGGCAGGCATGGCGAAGTGAAACGAACACTTCGGACAGACCAGCTGGAGTTTTTCGAGTTCCTTCTTGAAAACGATTTCGCCGCAGCCTTCACACTTCACCCACAGCGAGTCCTGCGTACTCTTCTTCTGTTCGGGCGCAATCGGGTTACGCTCACGGCGCAGCCATTCAAGTGCCATCGCTCTCTCCTTCCGCCCCGTCGGGCCGTTCATTGCGGCGAACGCGCCGGTGCATCACCAACGCATTCTCGCCGTCATGGTAGTAGCTCTTCCGAATTCCTAATTCCGAGAATCCATACCGCGCATACAAAGATCTCGCGGCCTCATTCGACTCGCGGACTTCAAGATACACATCCTTAATCTTGCGCCGCGCGGCACGCTCAAACAAAAAGTCGAGCAAAAACGCCGCGACGCCCGACCTGCGCTTTGACTTGTCCACTGCGATGTTGAGAATGTGGATCTCATCCAACACCCACTGCGTCACCAAATAGCCATGTACCTTGCCGTCACTCTGCGCAACCCAACTCGTGCGGTACAAGACGACAAAATTGCGGAAAGCATTCAGCGACCACGGATCGGCGAACGACTCCTTTTCAATCCGCACGACGTCGTGCAGATGATCAGCCGTCAATTCCGCTATGGACAATTCAATCGTGCTCATCCGTCAATTCCATGTACCGGTCACAGATGTCCGTCACTTGCCGCATCGCCGCGACGTCATGCACGCGCAACACGTCCGCGCCGTTCAAAACCGCAATCGCCACCGTTGCAGCTGTAGAATATTGCCGCTGATCCGCGGGCAGACCTGAAAATTCTCCCGTGAAACCTTTGCGAGAGGGCCCTAACAGCACCCCTGCGGCCAACTTGCGAAATCGTTTGGGAGAACGGAGTAGCTCGTAATTCTGCTCAAACGACTTGCCGAAGCCGATGCCGGGATCCACGAGAATCTGATCTGGAATAAGGCCGCTCTTCAGCGCCAAGGCAACGGAGTGCTGCAGCGCGTTGTGAACTTCAGAAACCAGGTCTTCGTAATTCGTTTGCCGCTGCATCGTTGCGGGCGTTCCGCGCATGTGCATCAAAACCAATCCTGCGCCGGTCTCCGCGCAGACTTCGGCAATAGCCGGATCGTCACGTAAGCCTGAGACATCGTTGATGACATCCGCACCTTCGGCAATACAGGCTCGCGCAACCTCACTTGATCTTGTGTCAATGGACAATACCGCTTCCGTGCGCGGCCGCAAATTCTGCAGCACCGGTAACAAGCGCCGCAACTGTTCTTTGGCGCTGATGCCTTCACTTCCGGGCCGCGTGCTTTCAGCGCCGAGATCAAGTAATTCCGCCGACTCTTCCGCCAACCTCAGCGCGTGCTGGACCGCATTGCTGCACTCCAAAAATCTACCACCGTCTGAAAAAGAATCCGCGGTGATATTCGCGATGCCCATCAACCGCGTCCGACCGCCGATCGTCAGTTCGCCGCGGCGATGTCGAAAGATGCGTAAGTTAGACCTTTCCATCCATGAGCAGCAAAGCTTCCATGCGTGTCGCCTGCTTCGACAACGCGCCGCGCACGGCCGAAGTTACTGTCCAGCTGCCGTGAACTTTCTCGCCGCGCATCATCAGGCACAAATGCTGAGCGCGAATGACGACAAAGCAACCCATCGGTTTCAGCTTCTCCATCAGCGTGTCGGCAATTGCAGTCGTCATGCTCTCTTGCAATTGCGGGCGTTGCGCCAGAACTCTTACTACACGCGCCAGCGCTGAAAAACCCGTGACTTGTGACTGGCTGGGAATATAGGCGATCGAGGCAAATCCCCAGAACGGCAACAGGTGGTGTTCACACATCGAGTAGAACGGAATGTCACGGTGAATGATCATCTCCGTCGTGTTTTCGGCCGGATATAGCGACAAACGCTCGGCAGGGTCCGCGCCAATGCCTGAGAAGATCTCAGCATACATTTCGGCAACACGTTCCGGTGTGCCCAGGAGGCCGTGACGCTCGGGATTCTCGCCGACTGCGGCTAAAATCTCGCGCACAGCAGCTTCGATTCTGGGCTTATCTACCACGAACGTTGCTCTCCGTCATCTGAAAAACTACAACTTCTTCTTCACCAGCTTCAAGTTCGATGCGCCGCGCGGGATCACCGACGATGCCATAGCCTGACTTCACAACGGAAATCACGTGAATACCCGGCGTCAAGTCCTTTAACACGTTGTCCGTGCGAAATTCAGTGGGCTGGCCGTTCAAGATTATTGTCGCGCCTTCGACGTTGGAAACGACTTGAATATTTCCGTGGCGCGCGCGCAAGGCGTATAATAGCAAGGCAAAACCAACGAACGCGGCCACAGCGATGACAATGATGCTCGTGCGCACGCTGCGCTGGCCCTCTTCAAGTTCCTCGATGTCAACCGGAACCTGGCGCTTGCGTTCTTCAATTTCTTCTTTGGTCAGCCACTCGACTTCGCCGTCCTCGTTCTCGTACCGCTCAAAATCTCCGCGCGCCTGATAGAACTTCTCAATCTCGTCGTTGATGATTCGCTGACGTTCAAGCTCGTTGATCGTCGTTAGCTTGACTTCCGATTGCTTCTCGCGGCCGCGAATTTCCTCGCGCGCTTCAAGCTCTTTGCGGATCAGATCGCGGAGGCGTTGTTCTTCGGAATGATCCATCAAACCGACTTTCCGTTTGCTTGCGGCATTTCCAACAACGTGTGAATTTCTTCACCTGACAGTGATTCGCGCTCAACCAGCGCAATAGAGAGCTTGTCAAGCCGTGCGCGCTCGCGCGTCAAGATGTTACGCGCGTGCTGCTCGGCGCCTTCAACTAATTCACGCACGGCCTTGTCAATCGCGTGCGCGGTTTCATCACTGAAGTCGCGCTGCGCGGTGTAGTCGCGGCCCAGAAATACTTCTTCGTGCTTCTGGCCGTATGTGATCGGCCCGAGCTTGTCGCTCATTCCCCAGCGCGTGACCATCGTCTTGGCGATCTCCGTTGCACGCTGCAAGTCATTCGCTGCGCCACTCGTGACTTCGGAGAAGACTTCCTGTTCAGCAACGCGGCCGCCGAGTAAAGTCGCTAATTGACCCTCGAGATAGCGGCGGGAGTAGCTGCGCTTGTCGTCGAGCGGCACGAAATGAGTCAAGCCAAGCGCTTGGCCGCGGGGGATGATCGTTACCTTGTGCACGGGGTCCACTTCGGGCGTGAACATCGCGACCAGAACGTGCCCCGCTTCATGATAGGCTGTGACGCGGCGCTCGTGCTCGGGAATCACCACCGAGCGGCGCTCGATGCCCATCATTACTTTATCTTTTGCAGCTTCGACGTCCTGCATCATCACCTTGTCGCTGTCACGGCGTGCAGCCAGCAGCGCCGCTTCGTTCATCAGATTCGCGAGTTCAGCGCCGGACATGCCGGGCGTGCTCTTGGCGATCACTTCGAGGTTGATGTCATCGCCCAACGGTTTGTTGCGCGAATGCACTTGCAGAATGGACATACGGCCTTTGACGTCGGGACGATCCACGACGATTTGCCGGTCGAAGCGGCCCGGGCGCAAGAGCGCTGGATCGAGAATGTCGGGACGGTTGGTTGCGGCTACGAGAATGACACCGTCGTTCTCTTCGAAGCCGTCCATCTCGATCAGAAGTTGATTGAGAGTTTGCTCGCGTTCATCGTGACCGCCGCCCAAGCCTGCGCCGCGATGGCGGCCTACGGCGTCAATTTCGTCAATGAAGATGATGCAAGGCGCGTTCTTCTTGCCGGTTTCAAACAGATCGCGGACACGAGATGCGCCGACGCCAACAAACATTTCCACGAACTCGGCACCGCTGATTGAGAAGAACGGCACACCGGCCTCGCCAGCGACCGCTTTAGCCAACAGAGTCTTGCCCGTTCCCGGAGGGCCTAACAGCAAAACACCGCGCGGAATTCTGCCGCCCACGCGCACGAACTTTTTCGGCTCGCGGAGAAAATCAATGATCTCGTGTAACTCTTCCTTGGCCTCGTTGGCACCGGCCACGTCCTCAAACGTGATCTTCTGATTTGACTCGGAATAGACGCGGGCTTTGCTTTTGCCGAATTGAAAGAGTCCCTTCGGCCCCATGTTCGACATGCGGCGAATCAAGATGATGCCCAACGCCAAAAGCAGCAGCCACGGGAGCATACCCAGCAAGTACTGGCCGATGTCGGGCCGCCGCGCTTTGAAATCGAGCTGGACACCGGCGTCTTTCCAGCGCTGTAATAATTGACTGTCGAGAGTTGGCGGCAACGTCACGGAGAAATTCGTGCCGTCTTTCATCTTGCCGTGGAAGACTTGATCGCGGATGACGCCGGACTGCACGCGCTGTTCGGTTATCGCCTGCTCAAAAGCCGAGTAAGTTATCAGCGACGCGTTCGTGCGCTGTGACACCAACTGCGCGACCACGATGGACACTAACAGCACGAGCAGGAAAACGTATAACAGCCGTGACACTTTGCGCCACTCCACCCGCGGCTCGTCGTCGTCCGGCCGGCGGTTCTTGTTGCTATTGGGAGACTTGTCTGCGCTCACTTTGATGACTCGTTGTCCAAGATGTACAAGTCCGGCAGGTTCCTGCCCTCACCGGCATAGTCCAGTCCGTATCCGACCACAAATTCATCCGGCAAGTCTAACGACACATAATCCACATGCACGCCGGCCTGCAGCGACTTTGGCTTGCGAAAACAGGCCGCCATGCGCAGACTTGCCGGGTGACGCACCAGTAGGAAATCGCGTAAGAAATCCCACGAGTTGCCCGTATCCACAATGTCATCCACCAGAATCACGTCGCGATCCCGAATCTCGGTGTCAATATCTTTGATTAACTGGATCCGGCCCGCTTCCATACCATTTCGGTAACTGGAAAGTTTTACGAAATCCACCGTGCAGGTCAGTTCAACCTGCCGCACCAAATCCGCGATGTACGTAAAGCAGCCAGTTAAAACTCCGACAAATACCGGCTGACGGCCAGCGTATTCGGCGGTGATTTGCGTTGCAGTGGCGCGCACGGCACGTTGAATCTCTTCTTCAGGAAGATACCGGCGAAAAGCGCGCGGCGGTTGACCGATGATGACCTTTTTGTGTTCTGCACTCATACTGCGATGTTTCGCGCTCTCCACTCGATGTGCTTAACTTCATCCTGACCGCCCGGACTTACGGCTTCACAAATACCCAGTCCCGGCACTGCGACAATCTCATCATTCCGGCAGATGACCGGCCAAGTCGGCCTAACGGCTGGATGCACTCCCCCTTCGCTTAGCCAATCGGACAGTTTGCGCGTTCTGCGATTCAGGGGCTTGAATCGTTCGCCACTCCGCCAAGCACGAATCTCGAGCTGCGCGCTCAAATCGCGACGAAGTGCAAGTTGGCCTTCAGCTACGTCACCGAAAGACGATGGTGTCACCACTTGTGCTTGAGCAGTATGTGGGAAAACCTGCGGGGCGCCAAGGCGATTGGCCATCCACATTCTGCTACCGCTCTTGCGCAGGACGACATCGTCAGGCAAACACAACTCCGAGTCTCCCGGCTTGCCCTGCAAGAACTGCTGAACTTGCCGCCGCAGCCAAGCCGGCCAGCGGGTTTCGCGGTTGCCGGATAGCCTCCGCCAAGAAATCTCACAAATCAGAAACTCTAAATCTTCAAGATACAAGTTTTTCGGCAAAATCTCAAGGAAACTCTGCCCGCCGGACAAGTGCCACTGCATTTTATTAACATAAGCAGTAACAATATCTTCCGTGAAGTCGAAGAGCTGTCGCAATTGCCCAGAATGGCCGACCAGGTCCGCCACCAGTGACGTCCTGCCCTGAAGCGCCATCCGGCAGCGCACGCGAGGGAAACGCGAATCCCTGTTCATAGGATCCTCGTCAACCACAGTTTCGACGTCCAACACTCCGCGCAGTTCTGCCCTTTTTACACCAAGAAATGGCCGCAGGATAGAGCCGCGCTGCACCGGAATGCCCGTACACTCATACCACGATGAATCGTTGTTAAGTTTCATCGCTACTGTTTCAGCACAGTCGTCCCGCGTGTGAGCAGTCAGAATGTGATCACAACCCATCTCGCTACGCATTTCTTCGAGCGCCGCGTAACGCAACCGTCGCGCGCAGGCTTCGAGCGATTCGCGCGTTATTGCTTGTGCGGTTGCTACATCCACTGACCGACAACAAAACGGCACGCCTAACGTATCGGCGGCGTTCTCAACAATCCGCGCGACTTCCGCAGAGTTGGTGCGGAGACCGTGATCTACATGCGCGACGGCAATGCGATGACGAAAATCTTCATTGTCGGCGAACCAGCACAGCATTGCGAGCGAATCGCCCCCACCGGACACGGCCAAGAGCAGCCGGTCACCGGGTGCAACGTGCTTCAACGCTTGCGCGACCCGCTCATGCATGCGGCTTCACCGCGCGAAAGATTAGTGATCCTGCGAATCCCAGCTTCACGCGATCCGGCACAGTTCGGCCTTTCAGTCCGTAGGCCATCTTCCACAACAACATTCCGAATTTGTAGCGCAGTCTCCGCCACGGGCGAGTAAGTTTGCCGATCGCTTTCACGTTGTTCCAGACCCAAAAACGGCCGTTCAGAGATTCTACGTACGACCAACCGGGGTGAATTTCAATTTGCTCGAATCCGGCGCGCTTAAAGACTTCGGTTAGTCCGAGGTGGCTCATGTGAAAGTACGAGTTCGCATGATAGGCCTCAAGAAATGCCGCCGAGCCAATCAGCGCGCCGCCGGGTTTCAACACACGGAAAATTTCCCGCGCCGCTTGAAACGGGTTGTAAAGATGCTCGAACACGGCAGTCGAGACGACGATATCAAACTGCGCATCGGCGAAGGGTAACTCGTGCCCGTCGCACACCACGTCCGTATAGGGGCCGGGATAGATATCGAAGGCGGCTAAATCGTAGCCCGCCTGCTCCAACCACGTACGGTCGCCGCCATCGCCTGCTCCGTAGCTTAGGACTGTCTTGCCCTGCGTCTTGTCCAGCAATTCGCGCAACGCGCCTGTTGCCCAATGCCCGCGCGCGACTTCAAGATCGAGCGCGGATTCTTTCACTGCGTAATCCAGAATCTCCGCCACATCCAACGGCGAGCGATCACTCACGAACACCGGAGTGCCCGTTGCGACGTGCACAGGGTACTGCTTGGCGCACCCTGAGCAGGCGTAGTCCGCAGTCAGAGGCTTCCCGCACTGCACGCAAACATATTGCAAACGCTTTGCTAAGGGTGATCCCATGTTTGAGGTCATCTCTCGTGTGTGGTGAATGTCCAGAAACAAACAAGCCGCCGGTAATGTCCCGGCGGCTATGCTCGACAATGTGTAGCGGAGGAGGGACTTGAACCCCCGACACCAGGATTATGATTCCCGTGCTCTAACCAACTGAGCTACTCCGCCCCAACCACGGTTGCCCACGGCAAGCCGTTCAGAACAACAAATTTACAACCACTTGGGGTTATTGTCAAGTTCCCGGGGGAAAGGATACAATCATGTCCGATTACGGAATAGCTTGTTTAAGCTATGCTTAGAGACTTGTCACGGGGAGGCGCAAATGGCTTGCGCCGAATAGTAAAAACCCACTATCTTGAGCTGGCCTCGCTCTTGCACTGAGTGCGGGTCTAAGACCAAATCCCATGAAATATTATCTCATCACCGGCGGCGCCGGATTCATCGGCTCACACGTCTGCGAAGCACTGCTCGCTGAAGGTCATGCCGTCTGCGCCTACGACAACTTCGACAGCTATTACTCACGGCCGCTTAAAGAGCGGAATCTCGCTGGTTGCCGCAATCACCCGAATTTTGCGCTAGTTGAAGGCGATTTGCGCGACCGCGATTTGTTGGAGCGAACGCTGCACATGCAGCCATTTGATGCGGTGATTCATTTGGCCGCCCGTGCCGGGGTGCGGCCCTCGCTTGAGCATCCCGAACTATACGCGCAAGTCAATATTGACGCGACGGTCGGACTATTCGAGCTTTGTCGAGCTGCTGAAATTGACAAGATTGTGTTCGCATCGAGTTCATCGGTCTATGGTGACCGCGACGGCGGCCCGTTCCGCGAATCGGACAGCACGGACCGACCGCTGAGTCCCTACGGCTCAACGAAGAAAGCCGGTGAAGTTATTGCGCACGTTTATTCGCACCTCTACGGCTTTTCCATTGCGTGCTTGCGATTCTTCACTGTTTATGGCCCGCGGCAACGGCCTGATCTCGCGATTCGCAAGTTCGTGCGCCGGGCGCTGCACGGCGAGCCGATTCCGGTTTTCGGCGATGGCACGTCACGGAGAGATTATACTCATGTCACGGACATCGTGCGCGGAATTCAAGGTGCCGTGGATTGGGTGAGCGCAGAACAAGGGCGCTATGGAATCTTCAATCTTGGTTCGCATGCACCGGTGGAACTCAACCGCTTGCTCGCGGGCATCGAGGCCGGAGTTGGTCGCCCACTAATTATTGACCGTCAGCCGCCGCAGCCGGGAGATGTTTTTCAGACGTTTGCTGACACATCACTTGCTGAGCGTGAATTAGGATTTCGACACGATGTCAACTTTGACGACGGTCTGCGAGACTTTATCGCGTGGATGCGGGAGAACGATTTGTCCTAAGCGCCATTCCGCTCGTACACTGTTTTACCGCCGATAATTGTGCGCTCCACCGAGAGCGCACAAATTTTTTCTGGCGCACAGGTAAACGGATCGCCGCTTAGTATGCATAGGTCTGCGTGGTATCCGGGTTCTATGCGGCCGATTCTCTGCTCCCAGCCGGCGGCGCAGGCTGCACCGATTGTATACGCGCGCAGAGCATCGCGAATACTCACGCACTGCTCGGCATGCCAACCGCCTGCCGGAGTGCCGTCAGCGCGTGTGCGCGTCACTGCCGCGTGGATTCCGGCGATTGGGCTCATTGTTTCAATCGGCCAATCGCTGCCGAAAGCGAGCATTGCACCAGCATCTCGCAGGCTGCGCCATGCGTATGAGCGCGCTTCGCGTTCAGCACCGACTCTTGCTCCGGCGAAGCCCATGTCCGCCGTGCAATGAACCGGCTGCATTGAGGCTATCACTCCAAGCTTGGCAAAGCGCTCAATATCGCGCTCGCGCAAGTGCTGGCAATGCTCAATTCGCGGGCGCAATTCGGGGCCGATGCCGTTGCAGGTGGCCATTTCAATTGCGTCGAGGACGACGCTATTCGCGCGGTCGCCGATAGCGTGCATGGCGATCTGAAAACCTTCCTTGTGCGCAGCGCGAATGAACCGCGCCAGTTGACCTTCACGCACCAGAAGAGTACCGGTGTTTTTCGGATCATCTGAATACGGCTCCCAGAACGATGCGGTACGCGAACCTAACGCTCCGTCTGAGAATCCTTTGAAGCACTTGGAGCGGAATTTCTCCGATTCGCGCATTTCAAAGCGGTCGGTCTCCAAGTCAAATGAACTCGTCACGCGCCAGATGTTCATGCGAACCAGTTGGTCAGGCGAATCGGCCACGCTCAGGTACGCTTGAAGTAGATCGGGGCGCACACTGTCGCTGACGGTTGTGATACCGAGGGAAAGTGCGTAGCGTTGAGCACGCAAGAACGCTTCATGGCATTCGGTTGCGTCCGGTGCGGGAATGTGCTCACGGATTCTGTAGGCCGCTGTTTCGCGTGCCATGCCGTTCAGTTTGCCGTCGGCGCCGCGCTCAAACGATCCGCCTGCGGGATTTGATGTCGAGCCGTCCACGCGTGCGGCGATGAGCGCTTGCGAATTCACAATTGCTGAATGCAGATCATGTGTCCACGCGAAGAACGGATTCTCAGGTAGAACGAGGTCAAACTCGGTGCGCGTGACGTTCACTTCCGTCTGCTCAATACCGAATCCTTGCACCCACTGCCCTTTGTCCGGACGGCGCTTTGACATGAAGTCGGAAATGCGTTCTTGAATTGCGGCGACGGTGTGCGCGCCGGTGAAATCAATCTGCGCCATCTGTAATCCGCCGACGATCAAGTGAACGTGCGCGTCGTGAAGTCCCGGTATCAACGTTTGATTGCCTGACAAGCGCAGAACATCAGAGCCTTGATCAAGAAAATCGCCGCGCTCAACTGCGGCGATTTTACCATTCTCCGACGTGACTCGCACGGATTCGCATCCGTCACCGCCCAACCATGCCTTGCCGATAATCACTCGCATCGGTTACCGCTCCCAATCGCGGCGGATGCGAGTGATGCCCAACGCGCGGCCCGTACCCGGATCCGCGTCAATCACGCAGGCGTGCAGTCGAATCTGTCCTGATGCAACGCCGGATTTTCCGCCGCCCATCGGATTCAGAAATCTGTGCAGCGCACTTGCGGTGTCCATGCCAATTACTCCCGCGTGCGGCCCGGTCATTCCTGCGTCAGTCAAATACGCAGTACCGCCGGGCAGAACTTCTTCGTCTGCCGTCTGCACATGCGTATGGGTGCCAATGACTGCCGTTGCAAGGCCATCCACATAGCGCGCGAAGGCCAATTTTTCTGCCGTGGCTTCCGCGTGAAAGTCCACGAAGATGAGTGGCGTCTCCGAACGCATTTCCTCGATGGCGCGTTTGCCCATACGGAAAGCGTCGTCTGAGGGCGGCAAGAATGCGCGGCCCATAATGTTCAAGACCGCCCAGCGCGTTTTTACATTAATATCAATGACAACACTGCCACGTCCCGGGGCCTCCGGTGGAAAATTAATAGGCCGCAAGATGCGCGGATTCTCGGCAATGATCGTGTGCGCTTTGTCGCGGTACAATGTGTGATTACCGCCGGACAGCACGTCGGCGCCGGCGTCAAACAACAATCTTACAGCGGAGTTCGACAGCCCTTTGCCGCCTTCTGCATTCTCCGCATTCACTACACAGATGTCGGCCGATAATTCACGAAGAAGCCCGGGCAACAGTGCGGCAACCGCCTGCTGTCCGGGCTCTCCATAGACATCTCCGACGAATAGTAACCGGCTTGCGCCGGAGGGCTTACTTGGCAACGCCGGTGGCAACGAACTCCCTTAATACGGTTACTTTGATCTGACCGGGATACTCGAGTTCAGCTTCAACTTTGCGAGCGATATCGGCCGCAAGCATTTCTGCCATGGAATCGTTGACTTTTTGCGGCTCAACGATAATGCGAATCTCGCGGCCTGCTTGAATCGCGAATGACTTCTGCACACCCTTGAAACTTGACGCAATCTGCTCAAGTTGCTCAAGGCGCTTCACATAGAGTTCGAGCGTCTCGCGCCGCGCACCGGGACGCGCCCCGGAAATTGCGTCAGCCGCTTGCACCAAAACACCTATCGGAGAAATGAACTCCGTGTCGTTATGATGCGCAGCAATCGTGTTGATGACAATCTTGGGTTCGCGGTATTTCTTCGCGAGTTCCACGCCGATTTCAACGTGCGTGCCTTCGGTGTAGCGGTCAATCGCCTTGCCGATGTCGTGCAGCAATCCGGCCCGGCGGCCCATCTTGGCGTCGAAACCCAATTGAGCGCACATCAGCGCCGACAGATGCGCAACTTCAATCGAGTGGTGGAGAATATTTTGACCGTAGCTCGTGCGGTATTTCAACCGTCCGACCAACTTGATCAGTTCGCGATGCAGTCCCGTGACGCCGGCTTCCAGACACGCCGCGTCGCCGATCTGCATCAGCTTCTCTTCCATCTCTTTTTCGATCTTCTTGACCAGCTCCTCGATGCGCTGAGGATGGATGCGGCCATCCGACATCATCTGTTCGAGAGCCAGCCGCGCAATTTCGCGGCGGTACGGATCAAATCCTGAGACGACTACCGTTTCGGGCGTGTCGTCCACGATAATGTCCACGCCGGTCGCCTGCTCAAAGGCGCGGATGTTGCGGCCCTCGCGACCGATAATCCTGCCCTTGATCTCATCGTTCGGAATATGCACCGCTGTGACGGTGGTTTCCACGCTGTGGTCGGCGGCGGAACGCTGGATCGCCGAAACGATCACCTCACGCGCTTCGCGGTTGGCCGTAGCCTTGGCCTCGTCGCGCATGTTCTTGATCAATTCGGAAGTTGCGTTGCGCGCCTCGTTCAGAAGCGATTCCTTGAGCTGCTCGAGCGCATCATCTTTGGACAGACCTGCGGCGCGTTCAAGCTCAGCCTGCGCGCGCTTGAGAGTTTCTTCAAGCTCAATTTCCTGGTCGGCGAGCTTCTTTTCCTTTTGGGTGTTCTGTCCCAAAAGGCGATCCACTTCCTTGCGCTTCTTCTCGGTCTCGTCGCGCTGATTGCGCACATGAGCGTCACGATCCTTGAGCGACCGCTCCTGGCGGGCCAACTCGTCCTTGATATCGCGAATCTCGTTTTCCAAGGCCGTCCGCTGTCGGAGCTGCTCGGAGCCTAACTCCAGCATCTTCTCTTTGTGCAGCGTTTCGGCTTCTTTCTGCGCGTCGGCGACGATGCGCTCCGCCTCCTGCTGCGAGGCCTGTATCCGCTCACGAGTGATTGCCCGGCTAAGAAACCAACCAATCAAAAACGCCACGATGCCCGAGCCGGCGGCCAGCGCGACGACAAGGTAAATATTACCATCCAGCATGTACGGGATTCTCCGCTGCTATATAAAAAGAATCCCTGAGTGGCAGTCGTGGTACCAAGAACCTGGTACGACACGTTGGGAACTCTCCTGTACGGTTCTTGCTTCCACTATCCGCAACCGCAAAGCGGAAGGGAACCCGGCAAGCGGGCTTAGGCTTGCAATAGACGCCAGAGACGAACTCCCTACTTCATTGACTAATGGTTCTTGAATCAAGAAACTGCCAATTCAGGGATTACAATGCGCTAAATACGTCGAGCAAATTCTTGCTCAGTTTTTCCTCCGTAACAACAACAAATCTATGCGCGAATACGTCACACTCCCAGTTCGCGCATTCTCTGATCGAGCGAACGCTCCAAGTCCTTCGCGCGCTCCGACAGCCGCAATTCAAGCTGCTCCAATTCGGCGCGCGTCTCGGTCAACTCGTGAGCAAGCTGCATCGCCGCCAAGACCGCCAGATCGTCGGGTGCGCGATGACGATCCATCTCGTGTGCACGCTTCATGCGCTCGTCCACCAATTCGGCCACGAGTTGCATGTGTCGCGCATCGGCGGTGCGCCGCAAGCGGTAGGTGCGGTCATAGATTCGCACCTCGATTGCATCGCTTTGCGTGCCGTCCTGAATCGCGTCGTTCATTCCGCCTCAGCCGCCGCGCTTACGCAGCTTCGAGCTTCTCCAATAGGGCCGAAATCCGCGTCTTAATCTGTTCTTCCTTGCTTAAGTCACGCTGGTTTTCCAACAGCGAGTCGCAGCGCTTCTTCGCGTCTTCAAGGTCTTTTTGAGACTGCGCGAAATCCGCGCGCAGTGTGTTGAGTTCGCCGGTTACGCGGCGGTTTTCGTCCTGAAGTTCCGCCAGCTTGCCCAGCAACTTGCCAATTTTCTGATCCAGTGCGTCGAGAGTCTGAATGTCCATTTGTTTACCAAAAACCTCTGAAATTCCTATCGCAAGGCGGCGCCATGCCGCTCCGACAGGGCCTTAATGATTGAATTCATCCATCCATCTACTTCGGAAGCGTCCAAACTGCGGTCAGGGTGGAGAAATTCCAGTCGTATCGCCAGTGACTTCTTCCCTACTCCCAGTTTGTCACTGACAAATACGTCGAACGGCCAAACGGACGTGAGATACTCACCCGCCGCATTTCGAATCGTATCGCTGAGGGCGCTGTACTCCACTGACGTATCCACCACCACTGCAAGGTCACGCCAAGCGAGGGGGAATCGCGGCAGCGGCTCGAATTGAAACTTGCTTTTCCGGTGCCGTGCAAGCACCGTCAAGTCCAGCTCAAACCACAGCACGTCGGCGTCAATGTCGAGCGGTCCGCAGACGGACTTCGGCCAAATCCCGAATTCCCCGGCTGATTCGCCGCCAACCACCAGTTGACCTGTCAGAAGCCCCGAAGTATCAATAGCATAGCAATTAATAACACAATTGTCAAGGGTTAGCTTGGTGGCCAGCAACTCCAATACCGACTTGAGGTCGAAAAAGTCCAAGGCTTCCCGGCCCGAACTCCAGTGCGTTGCTTGCCTCCGGCCCGTCATTAGCCCGGCAACTACGCGCTTTTCCCATGTTCTGGGGTCGTCTGGCGCTCCTTCAAGGAAAACCCGTGTTGTCTCAAACAGCCTCAGGTCGCGGTCGCCGCGCTCAAAGTTGGCAGCCGCCGCACGAAACAGAGGCGGCAGTACGCTCCCCTGGAAGTACTTCATTTCGTCGGTGACCGGATTGGCCACCAACACGCCCCCCGGACGACCCGGCGGATCGAGGCGAGGTTCGGGGTTCCACATCGAAAGCGACAGACACTGGCGGAAACCGGCATTGACCAGAACGTCCTCGACCTGTCGGCGGATCGCATGTGCCGGATCGTCCTCGCCGGAGAGCACTACTTTAGTGACCTCTTCGGTTGGAATGCGGTCGTAGCCGTCCACGCGGGCGATCTCTTCAATAAGATCAATTTCCCGTTCGAGATCGGGGCGGTGCGTCGGGGCCTTAACTTGCCACATTTTCCCGTCGGCCTGTACTTCACAGCCCAAGCGTGTCAGAATATCTTTGACATCCGCCGGTTCGTAGGGCCTGCCAATAATCTGCTCGGCACGCGATGGCCGAAACGAAATCTCGACCGGCACGACTGGCTTGGGATAGGCGTCCACGCTGCCCCTCCATATTTCGCCTCCACCCAGCTCTTGCATCATTGCAATTGCCCGGTCGGCTACCCACGGCACCTGATTCGGATCGCAACCGCGTTCAAAGCGCCGCGAAGAATCTGTGGACAGCCCTAAAGACTTTGCCGTCCGTCTCACATGAACCGGATCGAAGTAGGCACACTCCAGCACGACGTCGGTCGTGTCTTCGCGAATCTCGCTGTTCAATCCGCCCATCACACCAGCCAACGCGACGCCGTGATTGGCATCGGCAATCAGCAGATCATGCGCGGCAAGCTTATGCTCTTTACCGTCGAGCGTCGTGAACTTCTCGTTGGCCGCTGCATAGCGCACTTTGATTTCTGATCCGCCGATGTAACGCGCATCAAACGCGTGCAACGGTTGCCCCGATTCAAGCATGACGTAGTTCGTGATATCCACAATGTTCGAGATCGGTCGAATGCCGCAGCGCAGTAAGCGCAATGCAATCGCAAACGGGGACGGGCCGATCTTCACTCCGGTCAGGACGCGCGCCAAATAGCGCGGGCAGGCTTGCGGTGCGTCAAGCGTTACCTTGACATACTCTGAAGCGGATTCTTTTCCCTCAACGAGCGTGAATTGCGGGCGCTTCCACTCGAGTTTGAATTTCGCCGCGATGTCCCGCGCCACGCCGATATGCGACAGATAGTCGGGCCGGTTCTGTGTGACCTCAACATCGTAAACGGTATCGGAGGAATTCAAATACTTCGTGGCGGGTGCGCCGACTTGCCATTCGGCTGGCAACTCCATGATGCCCGCATGCGAGTGCGCCAGGCCGAGTTCCTCTTCCGAGGCCAACATGCCGTGGGATTCGTGACCGCGCAGCTTGGCTTTTTTGATTTGCAGGCCCGCCGCAGTAACCGAGCCGGGCAGCATCACGGCGGTCTTCAGTCCCACACGGACGTTTGGCGCGCCACAGACAATCGAAAGCATTTCGCCGCCGACGTTCGTCTTAGTAATCGAGAGATGATCCGTGCCTGTGAATGGCGCGCACTCGACCACCTCACCGATGACGACATGTTCAAGTTTCGGCGCGAAGGTCTCGACGGCCTCAATTTCAAGCCCGAGCATCGTCAAGACATCACCCAACTCGGCAGGGGAAACGGGGATATCCACAAACTCAGATAGCCAGGAATAACTGATTAGCATATTCTTTAACGGGGCATGATCCCGCTGAATTGACTCAGGAACCGAACGTCGTTATCGGTTAACAAGCGAATATTGGGAATACCGAACCGTAGCATGGCGATGCGGTCAATGCCTAAGCCGAACGCGTAACCCGTATAAATTTCCGTGTCGTATCCCACGCCCGCAAGTACATTCGGGTCCACCATGCCGCAGCCACCCATCTCGAGCCAGCCGGTATGCTTGCAAATTCTACATGCTGTGCCGTGACAGAACGGACAGGACACATCTACTTCGGCGGAAGGCTCCGTGAATGGAAAGAAGTGCGGACGGAATCGCAATTTGGTATCGTGACCGAACAGCTCGCGGTAAAAGAAGAGCAATGTTCCCTTAAGTTCGGCCATCGTGACACCCTTGTCCACGTAAAGCCCTTCGCACTGATGGAACATCGGCGAGTGCGTGGCATCCGGGCGGTCGCGGCGATAGACACGACCCGGCGAAATGATGCGCACCGGTGGGTCCTTCTTTTCCATCGTGCGCACTTGCACTGGCGAGGTCTCTGTTCGCACCACGAATCCGTTGGGCATGTAGATCGTATCACTCTCATCGCGCGACGGATGCCAATCGGGTGTGTTGAGCATGTCGAAGTTATATTTGACCAGCTCGATCTCCGGTCCGTCGGCCACGCGAAAACCCATGCGCGTGAAGATATCCACAATCTCGCGCATCACGATGGTCAGCGGATGATAGCTGCCAATCCACGGCAGGCGGCCCGGCAACGTCGTGTCAAACGCAGGGCCTTTGGCTTTTGGCGTGAGAGCCTCTTTGCGTGATGCTTCATGCGCTTCGAGTTCCTGCTTCAACTCGTTCAGCAATTGCCCAATGGCTGGACGCTCCTCCGCACTCGCCTGTCCAAGCTGTTTGAACAGCCCGGCGACAAGCCCTTTGCGCGAAAGATATTTGATCGAAACCTGCTCAAGCTGCGCCAAGTCCGCCGCATCATTCAAGGCGGCGGCCGCTTCACTACGCAAACTGGCGATGTCGTCTCGCAACATAAGTGATACCTTAAAAAATGAAAAGGCGATCCCTGCGGTGCAAGGATCGCCCGTCAACAGTGACTCAAATCTTGGCGGACCGAAAAACCTGCGTTGACTTAAGCCGCCTTGACCATCTCGGTCAAGTGCTTGAATCCTTGCGGGTCGTTCACGGCCAGTTCGGCGAGCTGACGACGGTCGAGGGCGACTCCCTGCTGTTTCAGCCCGCTGATAAATCGCGAGTAGCTCAAGCCGTTTTCACGCGCGGCCGCATTGATGCGCACGACCCAGATATTCCGGTACAAGCGCTTTTTCTTGCGACGGTCGCCAAAACTGCGCGCCCACGCCTTCTCCACCGTCTCCGTGGCTGCACGAATTAACGTGCCACGACGGCCGATGTACCCCTTGGCGGCCTTAAAGACCTTGTTTTTGCGGCGGCGTGTCGCCGGATTGTTTGTAGCTCTTGGCATTGTATCGTCCTAAAATAGAAAAATCAAAAACTCAAAACTCAAAATGGGACTAAGCCATTCCCATCATGCGCTTGACCTTGGTCAGCTCGCCGCCGACGATCTCCTGCGTTCCGCTCAAGCGGTTCTTTTGAGCCGTGGTCTTGTGCGTCAATTTGTGACGACGGCGCGTCTTGTAAAAGACGACCTTCCCCGACCCAGTCACTTTACAGCGCTTCGCCATCGAGCGCTTGGTCTTCATCTTCGGCATTTTCGGCCTCTATCTTCAGGTTACTTTCTAATCAACATCATCATCATCTGATTCGCGCCCTCCATCTTCGGCGGCGCTTCAGGCTTCGCCACGTCGGCGACTTCCTGCGCGATGCGCTCCATCATGCGGACACCAAATTCCTGGTGCGTAATCATACGCCCGCGGAACCAGATGGATACTTTGACTTTCGATCCTTCTTCGATGAACCGCCGCGCCATGCGCGCTTTGGTCAGCAAATCATGATCGTCCGTCGAAGGTGACAAACGAATGGTCTTGAGCGTCGAACTCGCCGACTTCTTGCGCGAACTCTTGTCCTTCTTGGCGACGCTATACTTGAACTTCCCAAAGTCCATGATACGCACCACCGGCGGCGTGGCAGCAGACGCGATTTCGACTAAATCCAACTCCTCCGCCCGCGCCAAATCCAACGCCTTCGATGGATGCATCACCCCGATCTGTTCACCATCACTACCAATGACCCGCACCTCGGGCGCGATAATGTGCTCGTTAATTCGAGTCGAATTGGCTTTGGTCGTTGGGGGTGGTGTGCGCAGGAGTCCTCCGAAATTAGTGAGTCGTTCGAGTACGGATTTCGTTCAACAAGCGGTCGGCGGTTTCCGCAACGCCCATCCCGCCCAAATCGCCTTCCTTGCGGCGGCGTAAAGATACTTGTTCGCTTTCCGCTTCCTTCGGGCCAATCACAGCCATGTAAGGAATCTTGTTCAGTTCGGCGTCGCGAATTTTGAAACCAAGCTTCTCGTTGCGGTCGTCAAGATGCGCGCGAATACCGCGGGCATTCAATTCGTCTCTGACCTTCGCGGCGTAGTCCAAAGTCTTGTCAGAAACTGGAAGGATTCTGATTTGCTCAGGCGACAACCACAGCGGCAGATCGCCTGCGTAGTGTTCAATCAGAATACCGATGAAGCGCTCCATCGAGCCCAACAACGCACGGTGAATCATCACCGGTGTGTGTCGGCCGCCGTCAGCGCCAACATATTCCAATCCAAAGCGCTCCGGCATCGAGAAGTCGCACTGTACCGTGCCGCACTGCCACGTTCTACCAATCGCGTCCTTAATGTGAAAGTCAATCTTCGGTCCGTAAAACGCGCCGTCGCCCGGGTTCAGCTTGTACTCAATGCCGAGGCTCTTGAGCGCATTCGCCAACGCGCCTTCGGCTTGATCCCAAACTTCGTCTGATCCAACGCGCGACTCCGGGCGAGTCGAAAGTTCTACGCGAAAATCTTCAAAGCCGAAATCGCGGTACATCTCGAAGATGAAGCCCACCACTTTGGCGACCTCTTCTTCAATCTGGTCCGGCGACACGAAGATGTGCGCATCGTCCTGGGTAAACACCCGCACGCGGAACAATCCGTGCAGCACGCCACTCTTTTCGTAGCGGTGCACAGTGCCGAGTTCGCACAGTTTCAATGGCAGATCGCGATACGATATCTGATGCGTACCGTAAACAAGGCAATGGCCCGGGCAGTTCATCGGCTTCAACGCGTAGGACTGTTCGTCCACTTCGGTGAAGTACATGTTCTGCCGGTAGTGCTCGTAGTGGCCGGACTTATGCCAAAGCTCTTCGTTCATTACGAACGGCGTGCGAATCTCTTTGTAGCCCGCCGCGTAATGTTTGGCCCGCCAATAGCGGGTGATCTCGTCCCAGACAACCTGACCGCGCGGATGAAAGAAGACCGCGCCGGGCGATTCGTTATGGAAGCTAAACAGATCGAGCTGCTTGCCTAACTTGCGGTGATCGCGCTTTGCCGCTTCTTCGATCCGATGCAGGTGCTCATCGAGCAGCTCTTTGGTCGGATAGGCGGTAGCGTACAAGCGTTGCAGCATCTTGTTCTTCTCGTCACCGCGCCAGTAGGCTCCGGCCACCGAGAGAATCTTGAAATGCTTGATCCGGCCCGTGCGATCCAGATGCGGACCGCGGCACAGATCCACGAAGTTGCCCTGCTCGTAAACGGTCAGGTCTTCGTTCAGATCATTGATCAGCTCAATCTTATACAGTTCGCCAAGCTTGTTGAACAGATCGCGCGCATCGGCATCTTTCAGATCCTTACGCACCAAGGGCAGATTGCGCTTGGAGATTTCGCGCATCTTGTCTTCGATTGCGGGAAAATCTTCCTGCGAAAAGACATGCGGCGAGTCAATATCGTAATAGAATCCGTCGGCAATCGGTGGACCGATAGCCAACTGTGATTCCGGCCACAGCTCCTTGATCGCGTGAGCCATCAAGTGGGCCGCGCTATGCCAATAGACAAATTTGCCTTCGGGTTGATCGAAACCGACAAACCTCAGCTTGCCGCCACGATCCAAAGGCCGATGCAAATCCCAAATCGCATCATCCAAAAGCGAAGTCAGAATGCCCTGCGCGCCGACTTCAAGTCCCGCCGGCAGAAAATCTATCGGCTTCTGGCCTGCTTGCGCGGAGACGGACTGTCCGCCGACAATTTCAAGTTTCATCTCAGACATTTTCGAGTACCTCTACGAACGGCAACCTCGGGAAAAAATTCCAAAATCCAATTTACAATTTACAGTTGAACTGACGGCAATGTAAATTGGAATTTGTAAACTGTAAATTTTAAGAGTGGGCGATACTAGATTCGAACTAGTGACCTCTTGCATGTCACGCAAGCGCTCTAACCAACTGAGCTAATCGCCCTCAAAAACAAAGCAACCGGCTTTGCAGCCGGCAGCACAACCACAGGCAGACATTTCTGAGCGGCCCAGCGGCGAGTCCATCTGTGCCGGGAGCCGGACTCGAACCGGCACGGGAATTTTGTTCCCTGGGGATTTTAAGTCCCCTGTGTCTACCATTTCACCATCCCGGCAGGCCGCTATGGACCGAAACCCGGACGGCGTGCGGCTTGGAGGCGCCGAGCGGACTCGAACCGCTGAATAGAGGTTTTGCAGACCTCCGCCTTACCACTTGGCTACGGCGCCATACATCTTTCGCCCCACCTGACCGTCGGCAAGCGGACCACCTCGCAGGCGCAGCAGCACTGCAATTCTCTTGCAGCTTTCAAACAAAATTGGAGCGGGAGACGGGATTCGAACCCGCGACAGCCACGTTGGCAACGTGGAACTCTACCACTGAGTTACTCCCGCAAAAAGAACAGCCCGTCCGAAGCCGGGTTCGTCTGGTGGACCTGAGGGGATTCGAACCCCTGACCTTCTGAATGCCATTCAGACGCGCTCCCAACTGCGCCACAGGCCCGCGGCATTGTGCGCGAACCCGAAATATAAAGAATGGCCTCCAGCCTGTCAAGCCTATTCCCTCCCACTCTGCCCCCTTGCCGAAACCACCCCAACTTCTTAAGTCACTATTTCTATATACTTACATCATAAGTGCCCAAAAATCAAGAGGCCGCGCCCACCGGACGCGGCCTCCTCTCAATCCTACTTGACGAGCTTAGATGCCCATGAAGTGGTTCGCGCAGCCCTGGCCGCAGAAGTAGGTCTTCTGACCGTCCGCAACGACCGCAGGGGTATCCGAAGTCACTTCAAACGACTTGCCAGACATCGTGCAGGTCGCGATCTTCTTGCCGTCTTCGATCTTAACGTTGGTCTCGACCGTCGCCAGTTCAACCGCTTCGTGAACAAAGTTATTGGCCATCGAAGACATCTTCTCCGAGCACTTCACGGCGCACGCATCGTCCGCGAAGTAGAAGCGCGCCTTGCCAACCTGATTGTACGGGGTCTTGTCATTGACGACAAACTTCTTGCCATCGGCCACGGCGTACATCACGCCGTTGTCAACCTTGTACACGTTGGCGTTGAAATAGCCCTTGTCGCCGCAGGCCGCGCTGGTCATCGCAGCACCCTTTGAAGCACACTTGCTGGCGTCGCAAGAACCCGAGGTCATTGCGGCACCCTTTGAGGCGCAGCAGCCGCTGCCAGCAGCCATTGTGGCGCTGCCCGCGGGGCAGGAGGAACCTGAGGTCATCGCGGCATTTGACGCGCCTTTTGCGGAGCACTTGCTGGCGTCACAAGAACCTGAGGTCATTGCGGCACTTGATGCGCCGGATGTCAGGCACTTGGTCACGTCGCACGATGCACCCGCTGTCTTCGTCGCAGCGCCCGCGCTCGAACACTTTGCCGGATCACAAGCAGCACCTGAGGTCATCGCGGCGTTCGTTGCGCCATGAGCCGAGCACTTCGCCGGATCGCAAGCAGCGCCTGAGGTCATCGCGGCGTTTGTCGCGCCATGAACTGAACACTTCGCCGGATCGCAAGCAGCACCTGAGGTCATCGCGGCGTTCGTCGCGCCATGAGCCGAGCACTTGGAAGCATCACATGAACCGGCAGCCTTCTGGGCCGAAGCCTTGGAAGCGTCGCAGCTCGCGGCACACGAACCCGTCTGGGCAGTTGCGGTCCCGGTCGCACAGGAGGACTGGGAATTTGCAGCTTTCTTGGCGTCCTTGCTCGAACACTTGGACGAACAAGCGCCGTCACCGGCGTAACTCAAGCCACCGGCAATCACCAGGGCTACCACGGCCATCGAGCCGAGCATCAATCCAATCTTCTTCACCTTTTGCTCCTTGGGTTGGTTTCTGCGAAGGTCTCGCAATCTACAAACTTTTCAACTAACTTTCAGCATCGAGCAGTTTCAAACCGCTCAGGGCCAAAATGTGATCTTAGTATTTGACAATATTGGTCTTATTTGACAATTCTTTCCCTGAAGTTCAGGAGAAACAACATGGAAGACCTCTCTGCTCCCCAGCAAACTCTGCACCTACGGCTGCTGCAATCAGCCGACTTGGATCACTTTCTTGAACTGGGTTGCCAAACCTGTGGTTCCCTGCATGGCCGCCCAAATCAATCGAAATCAGACCTGTTCGAGCGGTTTCGGGGGTTCGTGAAGGATTTTGCCTTCCGTCCCGAAAGCGAAATCTGGGTGGCCTCAACATCTGATTCAAGTTATGTCGCCCACCTGTGGCTCTATGTTTCCGTCAATAGATTCAATGGAATCAAAGAATTATGGATTTGGGATGTCAGCGTGGAAGCTGAGTTTCGCGGCAGGGGATTCGGGAGACAGTTGATGAACCACGCGCTGCAGCGTTCAAGCGAGCAGGATTGTGAAGAGGTATGGCTCCTTGTTGCCGATGACAACCCGGTTGCGCGGTCACTTTATGCCTCTTGTGGACTTAAGCCGAGGGCGCATATGATGGCCTTGTGAATGGGGTTCTTCAGGAAAAAAACGGGCGGCTCGGAGGAGTCGCCCGTTTGCGTTCTCAATGGACGCGATGACTATTTCATGAACACGACTTTCACCGTTTTCACGGAACGCCTGTCGGCGGCTTGCACGAAGTAGATGCCGCTGGCGAGTGAATCCGGTGCGCGGTAATGAATCATCTGGCCTTGACTGCGGCCCTTGTGCAGAGTGTCAATCTCGCGGCCCAAGATGTCGAACAGCTTGAGAGAGAAATCCGCACCCATGATTCCGGCCACGGAGATCATCAATTCACCGTTGAACGGATTCGGATAGACGTGCAGGAGTTCCCACGATGAGGATGTGACCACGGGCCGCGTCACTGCATCCGTTATTGTGTCGGGCGGAGCGGTCAGCCATGGCTCAAAATCAATGACACTTCCGAGCAACGTGTCACCCTGTCCTTCAGGATTGCGGTCGGGATGATAGGGGCCAGATGCATCGCCCCACCAGTTGTTCTCGGCGCGGATTTGCGTGGGGATGAAGAGTGAATCATAGCCGATTGCGGGTGCATCGTTGCCTGCGAAGAGGTTCGAGTCTATGCGGAAATTATTCACAGATGCGTTCACAAACACCGCCGCGCCCCATTCATCGCTCGAGCCTTGCGACCTCAAGTTGTTGCGAAAGACATTGTGCCGTATAGTCGTCAGAATGCCACTTCCCGTCGGCAAAACTGTTCCGCCGCCGGCACCGGAGTTATCGCGAAAGATGTTGTACTTCACATGACCACGGCAGTCAAAGAAATAGACTAAGCCATTGGTCACGGGTTCATCAAGAACATGATTCTCGACTACATTTCCGACAAAGAAGCCGATGCCATTGAACTGATCGTTGAAATCAGACATCGCGATTGCAGGGTTTTGCGTCGCATTTCCCGAAAATACACTGCCGGAGACAATCACGTTGCCTTGTGTGAAGAGATGGCACCAAGCACCATGCGATGGGACAATCGTGCCATTGTTTAGGAATTGGCAATTGCGAATGCGCGCCGGGCGGTAGTACTGCGTTGTTGTTGCACCGACTACACCTCCACTCCAATCGGACAGGCAATTTTGGATCAGGCAGGAATCCAACAGGAATTCATTGGCAACGTAAATGCCCCCGCCATCGAGCTGTGCCTGACAGTTTCGCACTCTTACGCCGACTACCTGACTTTCATAGTATTCGCACCAGATCCCGCCGCCATACCCTCCATTTTCAAATCCCACTTCCAACGTTGCGCTACAGTTCCCAATTTCGCAATAAGCAATCCGCGCCGACGCGGTGTCTTGTGAGGACGTCCCGCCCACCGCAATCCCGCCTCCATACCCAGCGGTACACTCAGAGATACGGCAGTATTCAACTGTCGCGCCCGCGGACTGGACCCATACGCCGCCGCCATGATTGTAGTGCTGTCCTTGGTATATGAACAAAGTTCCCGTGCCGCCAAGCAACGTCAATCCCACAACGCGATAGCTGTGCAAAGGCGTGCCAGACAGAACAAGACAACTTGCCGTGTCGGGCCGCGTCTCTTCGGCGAGCAGCACTGTCGCGGCAATATCTGATGTGTCGCCGCTTAGCACATAGCGGCTGGCTATCGTGAGAGAACGATTGGCCAACACGACAGTCTCAGTATGCGTGCCTGGTTCAAGTATTACCGTGTCGCCGTCGGCCGCTTGGTTAGCGGCATTCTCAATGGACTGTCCAGACGGCACAAAGTGAATGGCGGCGCGTGCCTGCTGCAACAAGATGACGAGAACGAGTGGCAGGACAAGAGCGAGAATCCCTCGGCTCGTCACCGGGGGATTCCACATATTCTTACTGTCCCTGACCATCTTGGCAGAAGACTTGGCGCGCGTACTGACTTGTTGCATCAAATCCGTAGAGCGTCGCGGAGCCACTATACACAATCGCCGATGTGTAGAATGTAGCCTGGGCCGAGTTTGTCAACTGGCCGTCATCGCAATCAACTGGAATATTCTCCAGTTGACTGAGAGACGCACGTGCAACGCACTTGACTTGGCCACCTTGCTCAAAGCGGGACACGCCCTCGCCGTGCGAAGGCGCAACCGCAACCACATAGTATGTTCCCGGAGCGGCCGGAGTGAATGTTTCCGAGTTAGAGCCTGACTGAGTGTAGGTCACTTGCCGCTCCCATGAGTAGCTACTTGCGACCAGACACAGCACGAGGAGTGCTAAACTCAGCCCCCCCCCTGAACTTACGATTTCGCTTCTGCATGATTCACCTCTTGAATTGAACTCCCCCCGGGAAAATGCCCAGGGTCAGATTCAATCTACAGCGCAAAAGAATCGCTGTCAATAAGAAGATTTTTTCGCAGTCTATCCGGCGCAACTCTCGGGTTTCCAATGGCTCAGAAAAAGTATGAGTAATTGAGTTTCGCGCCGCAAGGGTGCCCGATTGAACACATGCCTCTACTTTTTTCAGTGCTTCGCCGGTGCCCAGCGGACGCTGCCCATTCTTAGCGGGTTGCCGAGATAGGGATGCGAGGGGATGACGCGGACGGTAAAGCCATATGTTCCGTTTTCAGGCGCCGACCATGTTCCGGAATAGAAGTGCGACGAGCCGTTGCTGGCGTGTTCGAGCCGCGAGTAACCGCACAGCTCGATTTCTCCATGCCCGCGATCCGCGCCGTAACAAATTTGCACTTCAACATCTTCAGGCAGTAGGCCGCCTAGCGCCACCTCTGCCTTGACACGCACAGGGCTGCCGGGATGCAGGTTAAACGCGGGTTCTGTCTGAACGTTGACCACACGCACTTCGTGCCAGTGGCTTTCGAGGTGCCGCTTCCAACGCGCCAACTCGCGCGCACCGGCGGCGTTGTCCATTTCCATTAAAGCGCAACGCTCGAGCGCGCGCACATAGAAGTCTTCCCAATATTCTTTTACCATGCGGCGGGCGGCAAAGCGGGGTACCAACTCGGCAATCGAAGCTTTCACTTTCTGCATCCACGCGCCGGGCACACCATCGTCGCCACGGCGGTAATAGAGCGGCACGATCTGGTGCTCGAGCACGTCGAACAGCATGCGCGAATCACTCTCGTCCTGCTGTGCGTCGTTGTTGAATTGCAAACCCGCGCCGATGGCCCAACCATTTTCCGGCTGATAGGCTTCGTCCCACCAGCCATCCATGATTGAGAAGTTCAGTCCGCCGTTGATCAGAACTTTCATGCCGCTGGTGCCACTGGCTTCCAGCGGACGGCGCGGATTGTTCATCCACACGTCCACGCCCTGCACCAAGTGCGCCGCGACATTCATGTCATAGTTCTCGAGGAACAGCATGCGGTGTTCGACATTGTTACGGCGCGCAAACTCGATCAGCGATTGAATGAGGTCTTTGCCCATCACGTCCTGCGGATGCGCCTTGCCCGCGAAGATGAATTGCACGGGGCGCTCTTCGTCACGCAACAGCGCCAACAAGCGCTCGGGATACGAGAGTAAGAGCGTAGCACGCTTGTAAGTCGCAAAGCGGCGCGCGAAGCCAATCGTGAGCGCTTCGGGATGAAGAATCTGTTCAAGCTCTTCGGACAGAGGAACGAAGCCACTGACGCGCTGACGGTAGGCCGATACACGCGAACGGGCGAAGTCAATCATCCGCAGCTTGCCGATCTGGTGTGTCTCCCATATCTCGCGATCGGGAATCTTCTCCGATTCGGCCCAAAGCTTCTTGTCATCCGGCCCGTTGCGCCACTCGCGGCTGAAATGCCGGTTGAAAAGCTGTGACATTTCGGGCGAGATCCACGTCGCGTGATGCACGCCGTTGGTCACAAAATCAATCGGCACCTCTTCGTGCGGCAGGTTCGGCCAGCTTTCGGCCCACATGCGCCGTGACACATCCGCGTGCAAACGGCTCACGCCGTTCGTGTAATCAGACGTTCGCAAGGCGCAAATCGCCATGTTGAACGGCTGCCCCGGCGTGCCGGGACGGACACTGCCCAGTCCAAGTACTTCGTCACGCGAGATGCCAAAGCGGTCGTAGATCTGACCGAAATATTTGTCCATCAGCTCGGTCGAGAATTCGTCAATACCGGCGGGGACCGGTGTATGCGTCGTGAACAGCGTGCCAGCGGAGACCAATTGCAGCGCCTCGTACCAACTCAGCCCTTGATCTGCTGCCGCATGCAAGATACGCGCGATCTGTACAAATGCCGAGTGGCCCTCGTTCATGTGACAGACGGACATCTTGATGCCCAGCTTGCGCAGTAGTTCCACGCCACCGAACCCGAGCACGATTTCCTGTTGGATGCGCGTCTCGCGGTCGCCGCCGTAGAGCGTGTGCGTAATCGAACGGTCTCCGGGACTATTTTCAGGTAAGTCCGTGTCGAGCACATACAGCGGTACGCGGCCCACAGTGACTAGCCACGCTCCAATCGTCAATTGCCGGTTGTGGAAAGGAATCTGAATCGTCAGACGGTTGCCCTGATCGTCCATCACGCACTGCATTGGCAGCACATCGAAGTCATTTTGCGGATAGAGCTCGGTTTGCCTGCCATTTACATCGAGGCGCTGCTGAAAGTAACCTTCGCGGTAGGCCAAGCCGATGCCGACGACGGGCAACCCTGTGTCCGAGGCACCTTTCAGGTAGTCGCCACTCAAGACACCCAGGCCGCCGCTGTATAGAGGCAAGCTCGAAGACAGACCGTATTCCATTGAAAAAAATACTATGCGGCCATTCTGTTCGCCCGAATGCACCTGACGATACCACGAGTCCTCGTTCAGATAGCTGTCCAGCAGGTGCAGGCAATGCTTGTAGTGCTCAAGATACTCAACACTCGTCGAGGCCTTGGTCAGTTTCCATTGCGGAATGTCCAAAAGCAGCTTAAGCGGGTTATGATGCACCGTCTCCCAGAGTTCGGGATCGAGACGACGAAACAGCTCTTGGATTTCCGGGCGCCAAGCCCAGTAGTAGTTATAGGCAAGCTCCGTCATCCGTGACAGGGAATCCGGCAGGCTGGGAGTAAAACGGTAGCTCGAAAGGGATGTCAATTTCATGTGAGAATGCAAACTCCGAAATGCTTAACGAGAATCTGACACAAAACACAGAGGGGCCGCGCGGCCCCTCTGTGTCGTGAGGTCGGCTTAGCGAAGCAGCATCATCTTGCGGATGATCTGTTGCCCGCCTGTATTCAATCTGTAAAAGTACACGCCGCTGCCCAGTTTCGCGCCATCAAAATCAACGCGATGGTATCCGGCCTGCATGGTTTGGTGCAACAACTGCGCCACTGTACGCCCTGTGATATCAAAGACATCCAGCCTAACTTCGGCTGCTGTCGGCAGACCGAAGCTGATTTGGGTGGTCGGATTGAACGGATTTGGGTAGTTCTGGGACAGTGTAAGCTCGGTTGGCAACAGGCCAGGCGCGTCTTCCGCCGGAGTCACTGTGAACTGAACGCCGTTGGAACTGTCAGAAATACCGCCATCGTAGTTGGCCACAACCCACATCCGGTAGAAACCCTGCTGAGTTGGGGTGTAAACCAAGAACGTATCGGCGATGCCGGTCACCGGGGTGCGACCTTGGATCAGTACCGTGTAGTCACTGAGTGCATCCAGCGGATTGTTACCCGGATCGCGCAGGCCAGCGCCCCATGTCGGACGGTTCCAATGAATGCGAATCTGATTGGCCTCGGGATCCCATTCGCCGTCGAGATTTGTCGGCGGGTTCAATTGATAGCTGGTCAAGTTGACGGTTACTTCGCCATCAGGCGGAAGTGTGATTTGCTCTGACTCCACGTCCTCATAGCCTGCAAACTCAAATGAGACTCGCATTGTACCGGCCGAGATTCCCGCGACTGAGAACGAACCATCGGCCTCCGGAGCAAACGCCAACGCGCCAATGCGAACCGTTGCACCTGACAAGTCAGTGGCAGGCAGAGCTGTGATTTGTCCTGACACAGTGCCCGTACCCAGAACCGGCCCGGTCGTGTAGCGCAGTGTGGTTCCGGCGGCGATGGGATACTGATACGGATCCGCACCACCATCGAAATAGACCATCAAACCTGTCGAGCCGTTGGAATTCTCTATGCCCAACGTCGCGTCTTGGTCTGTATCAGGCCCGTCATAGTCAAAGCGGTTGTAATGAATCTCGATTTCCGTGTCGCCGGTGGAGGTCGGGCGAGCGCCCTGCGTATAGAGAATGACTTGCGCAGTCACCTTCAGTGTTGTCGGCTGGAAATGCGGGACTTCGTAATATTCTACAATGAACCGGCCGTTCAGCGAATCATAGTACGAAGCAATCTGGCCGCCTTCGGTCGGATTGTAGGGATACATGTCATCCCAGAAGACGTAGATGCAGTTGTTCGGCTGATCACTATTGGGGACAAACGTGTTTGTCCACGGTTGGGCACCACCGGGAGTGTTGCCGAAACCGATCCAACCGTCCGCAGAAACTGTCAAACCGCCGGTGATGACACCGTAGAAACGGACATTGAATGGCAGCGCAACTTGAATCATCCAATCGTTGCCCGTCCCCGGTCCAATCAACGTGCCGGGGCCACCGCCTGCCGGAGCAATGGACGTATAAGCGAATGTTGGCGCGTAGCCCGTGTCGGCATTCTCGTAACAATAGTAGCCGCCGCCGTCGGGGCCAACCGGACGAATGCGCGAATCGTTCAACACGATTGTGAAACTATAGATGTTTCCAATCGGAATGGACTCGACATGATCCACACTTAGGCCGTTGTATGCGACGTGGAACTCAAGTTCGTTGCCCGGCAAATCCAATGTGAACTGGCCGCTGGCATTTGTCGTGACATCCGGAATCGGATTCGGCATGTTGGGGAACGACACTGATACCACAGCACCTGAAATCGGCGCATCAAACTGATCTACTACTGTGCCGGTCACTTCGGTCGGCACGTCAATTCCAGACAACCCGAGGTCGCGCGTCATGTTCGAACCGCTCGCCGTGAATGTCACTGAGGCAGGCTGGAACGAGAATCCCACTCCATGCATTTCGTATTCTCTGCCGCTGGGAACGCTAAAGGAGTACTCGCCTGTCGTGGGATCGGTCATCACGCGGATTCCTGCGTCGGGCACCGTGACAACACCGGCAACACCAAAGGTCGGCGCTTCTTGCCAGAATAGTCTGCCCGATACGCTCGTCCACTCCGTGGCCAAAGGCACGCTTGATGCCAGCGCGAAAGTTTGAGTTTCGCCAACATTGATGTCACCCAGCACGCGCGCGCGCCACGTTCCCGCGAGAGGATTCGTCACGCGCACTTTCTCGCACACGTTTACGCTATCTTCACCAGGTTGCGCCGCCGTTCCCGGCGAACTCGGATTCAACACCCACGGCTGATAGCCCAAATTGGCGGGCGAAATTAGAACAATATCCAAATCGTTGACAAGCGTTGGAATCACATTTCCCAACGCAGGCACGTCTGTCCATGCCAAGCTGACGTCAATGAACGGCGTATTTTCGGGGACGTTAAACTCAAAATCGAGTGGCTGGTCAGCACCGAGCGTGCTCTGGATCACGCCACCAGCGGACAACTGATCAATCGCTCGCTGCGCATTCACGATACCATAGCCCGTCTGGAAATCCGGGCCGACGTTGCCCAAATCTGTGGCCGAGTTAATCAGCAGAGCCTTCATCGCTTCCGGCAGCGGGTCCGGCGAACCGGGATAAAGTTGGTGCCAGCGCTCGAGAATCAAGCAGCCGACGCCGGCGGTCGCTGGAGTCGCCATCGAGGTTCCGGACATGATTTGATAGCCGCCACCCGGTGCGCACGAGTTCACGTTCACGCCCGTTGCAACCACTTCAGGCTTCACACGGCCGTCATCGGTCGGTCCAAACGAGGAAAACGATGCGACCGCATCCGTTGAGGTCGTCGCACCAACCGTGATGATGTTCTTCGCCGAGGCGGGAATGGACATGCAGCGGTACGAACTATTTGCGCAACCGGGGTCGCCGCGTTCGTTGCCTGCGGCCCAAAATTGGATCAATGGACGGTCATCCGTTTCAGCGACGAGACCGTCAATCACACGCGACGACAATTCGTAGTCGCCAAACCACGCGCACGGATAGCCGTTCGGACTGACGTTCGCGCCCATTGAATTGGTCGTCACTTCGACGCTGAAATTTTGACGCGCAAATGTGTAGTCATCGCTCACGTCATTCGGGCTATTGTAAAAACAAAACGGAGTGCAGGCATTGTATTGGCCACTGACGATATTCACCGCCGGTGCCATGCCGCGCAGATTGCCGCCGTTGCCGCCGACTGTACCGGCCACGTGGGTCGGATGATCGGCAACAGTGCCCGTTTCCATCGCCGTCACGCGATCACCAAAATCCGGATGTGTTGAGTCAATCAAGCCGCCATCATAAACCAATATCGTCACTCCGTCACCCGATAAGTTGTACGGTTCAGCTTGCACTTCGTTCACATGCAAGCGCGTACGCACGGTCGAGTTCAAACTCTCAAACGGCGGCGACATTTCATTGATGAATAGTACGGGCTCAAGCGCGGCAAGTTCCATCACTTTGCCCGGATCGGCGGCAACGACGAGCGTATGTGTTCCTTCGATCTCATCGCCTACTTCGAATCCAGTTTTTGTGATTAACGCGGCAGCATCAGCCAGAGTCACATCCGCGAAAATATCCACATTGAGCATTCTCCGGCCATCGCCGAAATCGCTCCAACTTCCGAACTCGCCTTCGATCATGCGCGGATGAAGCTTGTATTCAGGCGCAAACGGCAGCACCGCGCGCACGCCAAGCTCTATCCATTCGTTGCCCGAAAGCGGTTGCGCCATGGATGCCGCATACGCATTCTCCGGCAAGTAACCCAGGAGCTTCACTCCCGCCGCGTCCAATCGCGCGCGCTGGGACGGTGTCGGTGTGCTGTTGAATTGCACGACAACGTGCGTTCCCGGCAAAACACTTTCAACGGCATAGCGGCCCGCTTCAGGAACGACTGTTCCACTATGGAAAAATATTTCATAGGCCGCCAATGCGGGCCATGCACTACACAGCAATAGAAGCGCCGCGATCAATGTCATACTGCGCTGTTTCATGCCTCACTCCTTTTCGCGCTTCCGCGCGTGCTGACTGTCTCTATCCAAATTGATCCGGCCATTCGACCGAAATGTACACTATTTCGTCTTCAATTTTCACAGGGCGGCTGACCGTGTTGAAATCATGGTCGGTCAGGCATTCCCCGTTGCGCACGTCATACTGCCAATGATGCATGAAGCACGTGACGACATGGCCATTCAACTTACCAGATGCCAAGTTCGCCCGCATGTGCCTGCACGCTGAGTCCATGCCGTACAAATCACTTCCAACAGCAAACACCGCGTAGGGCTTGCCAAGAATCGTAATACTACGCGCGGAACCGGCCTTTAGTTCGTCACGGCGGCAGACTTTGAACCAACGCTCGCTCATGTGCACGCTTGAAAGTGGTTCAATATTCGCGCGCCGTGCTCGCGGCTGTTCTCAATAAACACACGCGAGGCTTGCCGGCCTGCTAACAACACTCCTGCAACATAAAGCCCCGGAATGTTTGATTCCAAAGTCAAAGGGTCATGCACTGGTAGATCCGCATCTCCCTCAAACTCAATACCTATCCCGCGCAGCCACTCGTAGTCGGGCTTGTAGCCCGTTAACAGCAGCACTGCATCGGCCGGATACTCTACAACGGCATTACCGACCTTTGCTCGCACTTTGTCAAGCAGGATTTCTTGCACTGTCGCGCGAAAAGCCGCGCGAATCGCGCCGTCGCGAATGCGGTTTTCGAGATCGGGCTTGATCCAGTACTTGATTGAAGGAGAAAGTCCCTCGCCGCGATGCAAAAGCGTCACATACGCGCCAGCGCGGTGCAAATCCAGCGCGGCTTCGGCAGCGGAGTTCTTCCCGCCCACCACGACGACGCGCTTGCCAATGTACGGATGCGCGCTTTCGAAATAATGCGTTACATGCGGCAAAGATTCGCCCGGTACATGCAGTAGGTTCGGCTGATCGTATGAACCCGTTGCCAAGATCACTGCACTGGCGCGCCAAGTGCCGCGACTTGACTCTATCTCGAAGCCTTGCTCTGCTCGCCGCACGTTTGCAACTTGGCATTCTGTTACGAAAGGCAGCCGGTAACTGAGCACGATACTCGTGAAGTAGTCAAGCACTTCGCGTTTCGTCGGCTTTTGCCCGGCGCAAACGAGCGGAATGCCCGGGAATTCGAGCAATTCGGCTGTCGAAAAATACGTCATGCGCTCGGGGAAGTGATAGAGCGTGTTGCACAAGCTGCCGCGTTCGAGCATCAGTGCATCTATGCTGCGCCGTTTGGCTTCAAGCGCGACGCCAATCGCCGCCGGACCGCTGCCCACGATTAACAGCGGCCACTCCCTTCGTTCCGGCCACATCGCTATTCGCCCAGTACCTTGACGACTACGCGCTTGCGGCGTTGACCATCAAATTCGGCGTAGTAAACTTGCTGCCACGGCCCTAAGTCAAGTTTTCCGGCTGTAATTGGCAAGATCACCTGGTGATGCAGGACGAGATTCTTGAGGTGTGCACTGCCGTTGTCTTCACCGGTGCGGTGATGGCGGTAGTCCTTGTCCGGCGCCAAGCCGCGCAACCACTCCTGGATGTCGGCAATCAATCCGTCTTCCGCATCGTTGACGTACACCGCTGCCGTGATGTGCATGGCCGAAACGAGCACCATGCCCTCTTTCACTCCCGAGGCGCTTACCGCCTGCTCTACTCGGTCAGTTATCAGGACAAACTCCACACGCTTCGACGTTTGAAACGTGAGATACTCCGTATGCGATTTCATTTTCCGCCCAATACCCGAAACAGCATCTGCAGCGGATCATAGTACCGGTCGGCCACCCGTTCCTTCAACGGAATGATGGCGTTATCGGTAATGTGAATGTGTTCCGGGCAGACCTCCGTGCAGCACTTCGTGATATTGCAGAAGCCCACGCTCGCGCCATCCTTGATGTGCGCTAACCGGTCGGCGACATCCAGCGGGTGCATTTCCAGAGATGCCAGACGTGCCAGGAAGCGCGGTCCGGCGAACTCTTCGTGCTTGCCGTGATTGCGCAACACATGACACACGTCCTGACACAGGAAGCACTCGATACACTTTCGGAATTCCTGCACACGGTCCACTTCGTATTGATACATCCGCTGTTTGCCGTCGGCATCCTTGGGCCGCGGCGTGAACGGGACAATCTTTTTGTTGATTGTGTAGTTCCACGAGACATCCGTCACCAAATCGCGCACGTGCGGAAACGTTTGCAGCGGCTCGACCGTGATCGGCTTGCTCTGATCGAGCGTGTCCATGCGTGTCATGCACATCAGACTCGGCTTGCCGTTCACTTCGGCGCTGCACGAGCCGCACTTGCCCGCTTTGCAATTCCAGCGGCAGGCGAGATCCGGCGCGTCCGTGGCTTGAATGCGGTGAATGACATCCAACACAACCATGCCATCGTCAATCGGCACGTTGTAATCCAGCAGTCCGCCTTTACCTTGCTCGCCGCGATAAACTTTCATCAAAACGGATCGTGACATGGTTTAGGCTTCCTCTACAAATTTCTTCAACTCTTCGGGCACAACCGGTAAAGCAGCGGCGCGCAGCACCATCTTTCCGTTGTCGTTCGTGATGATGTGATTAATTTTGGAAAACTGCTTGTCGTAATCAGGATAGTCAATGCGTGAGTGACCGCCACGGCTTTCGCGACGCTCCAAGGCGGCCAATGCAATGGCACGCGATATCACGATCATGCTACGCAAATCCATCGCGAGATTCCAGCCTGGATTGTAGGCCCGGGCACCGCTAACGTGGACATTTTGCACGCGCTTCTCAAACTCGTCCAGCAACTTCAATGCGGTCTTTAGCTCGTCTTCGATGCGCACGATCCCGACATGGTCCTGCATCATATCCTGCAATTCGCGGTGCACGGTGTAGGGATTCTCACCACTACTCCGACCAAAACAAGAGAGGTTCTCGGCAATTGCCGCTTCGACTTCTTGATCGGAAAGTGCGCCGAGACTCTCCTTCTTTGCATACTCGGAGGCTCCCCAACCCGCACGGCGGCCAAACACCAGCAAGTCAGACAACGAGTTGCCGCCGAGACGGTTTGCGCCGTGCAGACCTGCAGCAACTTCACCGGCTGCGAACAGACCCGGAACGGTGCTCATCGCAGTTTCAGCTTCTACACGTATGCCGCCCATCATGTAGTGACAAGTCGGCCCGACTTCCATTGGCTCTTTGGTGATATCCACGTTCGCCAGCTGCTTAAACTGATGGTACATGGATGGCAGCTTACGCTGAATATCGCTCGCGTTGCGTCGCGTGGCAATATCGAGAAATGCTCCGCCATGGGGGCTGCCCCTTCCCGCTTGCACTTCAGCGCGAATCGAACGAGCCACGACATCGCGCGTCAGCAATTCCGGCGGACGGCGCACTGTGGCGCGCTTGCCTGCCGCAACTTCTGCTACCCACTGATTCGCTTCTTGCTCAGTCGCGGCGACGTCGTTCTTGAACGCTTCGGGAATATAATCAAACATGAACCGGCGGCCATCCTTGTTCAGGAGCACGCCGCCTTCACCGCGTACACCTTCGGTCACCAGTGTGCCGCGCACGGAGAGCGGCCACACCATTCCCGTCGGATGAAACTGAATAAACTCCATGTCCAACAGCTCTGCACCGGCGCGCCAGGCCAACGCCTGGCCATCTCCGGAGTATTCCCACGAATTGGAAGTAATCGCAAAGGCCTTGCCGCCACCACCTGTCGCCAGCACAATGGCCTTTGCCCGGAACAGGTGAAACTCTCCTGTTGTCCGTGAGTAGGCCAGTGCGCCACTGATCTTGCCGCCCGTCTTGAACAGGTGCGTGATCGTCGTCTCCATGAAAATCTCGGCATTCATGTGCACGACTTTGTCTTGCAGCGTGCGAATCATCTCCAGACCCGTGCGGTCGCCAACATGCGCCAAACGTGGATAGGTATGGCCACCGAAGTTGCGCTGGTTAATCAGGCCGGACGGAGTCCGGTCAAATACCGCACCCCAATCCTCAAGCTCTTGAATCCGGTCGGGAGCTTCTTTCGCATGAAGCTCTGCCATGCGGAAGTAGTTCAACTGCTTGCCGCCCTTCATCGTGTCGCGGAAATGCGTCTGCCAACTATCGCGGTCATCGGCATTGCGCATCGCCGCCGCCGCGCCGCCTTCGGCCATCACGGTATGAGCCTTGCCCAACAGCGATTTCATCACCACCGCCGTCTTCGCACCCAACGCCGCCGATTCAATCGCAGCACGCAAACCTGCGCCGCCCGCACCGACAACCAATACGTCAAATTCGTGCTTCGTGAAGTTTGCCATTAGAAGAACCTCACGTCTTGCCAATGCCCCATCGCGCAAAGGCGAACATAGATATCCGCAAAGCCAACGGTGAACAAACTGCACCAGAAATACAAGTTGTGGCGGTCATTCAAAATGGAGATACCCTTCCACGCCGAATGCCGCGCCGTACCCGCTGCCGCGCACGAGTAGCAATCAATCTTACCGCCTACCAAATGCCGCAACGAGTGGCAACTGAACACATACAGCGTCAAAAACACAGTATCCGCCGTCATCACCAACGAACCGAGTCTCAACCCGAAACCATCGTCAAAGCGGAACGCTTCAAACAGGTGAATCCAATGAAACACCACCAAAATCGTCACAAGATACAAGAAGTATCGATGGATATTATTCAAAATCCACGGCAACGCGCGCTCGCCTTTGTACTCACGCTGGCCCTTGCCCACGGCACAGGCCGGAGGTGACATCGTCAACGAGCGGTAATATGCTTTGCGCCCGTAATAGCATGTTAAGCGAAATCCCGCAGGCACCCAAAGAATGAGCAGTGCTGGTGACCATCCCAAACCCGGAATATACTTCGTCAGGTCGGGAGAGAAGAAGGGCGACACATACGGCCCGAAGTGAGAAAACTCAACAGGCTGAAATGCCGCCCAGGAAGCATAGGCAATAAAAGCGATGAACGCAGTGGCCATTGAGAGCGGCACTGCCCACCAGGCGTCCTGGCGGCGTGTCGCTAAGAATGGCTCTCGCGTTCCGGGAACGGGATAGGCCATGGCTGGATTTTGGGGGTTCTTAAGACGAGGCGGGATTAGACAAGCGGTTCACCGTACTGAACACGCGATATTTCGGACAAGAACATTTTGTGCACATAATCCGTCGGAACAACCAGCACAATGCGGTTCGGATGCTTCGCCTTGCGCAAATGCTCCATGGACTTTTCTACCAATACGCGAGCCACGACCTGTGTGGTTAATTCGCCGGGCTCATTGAACATCGCTGGAATCGCAAGCGAGCGAAAAGTGTTGTGGTAAGCAGCCATCAGTGCCCGCTCAATTGAATCCTCAAAGTGCTCGAGAGTCACTTTGCGAGAAACGGTACTGGCAGCGATGTGGATCAACCTTTCGCACTGCAACCCGGGCGCGTCGGTGATGCAGATCTGCCCTAACGGAAGCTTTTCGACATCGGCAAATTGGCGATCCAGCGCCGGGCCGCTGCGCCGCCACAAATCAACTGCGGTTGATGTTGCCGGACGCAGCTCGCTGAGAATCGGCACCACATAAGCTTGCGTCGCCAATTCCCACAACTCTCCGACAAAAGTGTCTATTTCACCAAGTTCCCATTTCACGTACGCCGCTTCCTCAATTTTGAGTGGGCTGTTTCTCGATACGGTCGAGCGAGGCGCGCAAGCGCGCATAGCTCTCGGGCAAACTCTCGGACAACACCTTTGTCTCGCCGACTGCCGACATGAAATTCGAATCACCGTTCCAACGCGGGACGATGTGATGGTGCAAGTGATCTACGATGCCCGCTCCAGCCGCACGGCCAATGTTCATGCCGATATTGAAACCGTGCGGGGTAAAACACTCGGATAGCGCCTTGCGGGCCAATTCCAGCATCTTGCCCATCTCCGCGTGTTCCGCGGCGGACAAGGAGCTAAAATCCCCCGTGTGGCGCTTCGGTATCACCATCAAGTGTCCGCTGTTATAGGGAAACAGGTTCATCACCAGAAAGCACAACTCGCCGCGCCGCAGTATCAGATTGCGTTCGTCCGTCTGATCCTCCAGCATCCGGCAAAAGACGCATCCCTCAGGCTGCTCTTGCTTCACTGTTTCCAAGATATAGCTCATTCGCCACGGAGCCCACAAGCGGTCCACGCGAACTATTCCTCTTCCTTCTCTTCGACGTATTCGGCGACAATCTTCTCCTGAATTTCCGGCGGCACCACTTCATAGTGAGAGAAGCCTTGTGCGTGCATGCCGCGTCCCTGAGTCATCGAGCGCAGAGTGGTGGAATAGCGGAACAGCTCTTTCTGCGGTACCTTGGCCTTAATCACCTGGTAGCGGCCTTCGCCTTCCATACCTTGAATCTTACCGCGGCGGCCTGACAAATCACCCATCACGTCACCCATGAATTCTTCGGGCACGCGCACGACCACGTCATAAATCGGTTCGAGCATCAACGGCTTGCACTTCTTGAACGCTTCTTTGAAGCCCACACGGCCCGCGATCTTGAACGCCAATTCCGACGAGTCCACGTCGTGATACTTGCCGTCAAATACCGTCACCTTTACGTCCACAACGGGATAACCTGCGATAACGCCGCGAATCATCGTCTCTTGAATGCCCTTGTCAATCGCCGGAATGAACTTGCCGGGAATTGCGCCACCGACGATCGCGTCCACGAATTCGTATCCTTCGCCGCGTGGACGTGCTTCCAATCTTAAATTGCACAGACCATATTGGCCTCGGCCACCGGATTGCTTCTTATGCTTTCCTTCGGCTTCGGCTGATCCGCGAATGGACTCACGGTATGGCACTTTCGGTTCTATCAACTCCGCTTCGACGTGGAACCTGTCCTTCAGTTTGGAAAGCAGGTTCTGTAACTGCATGTCACCAAACCCGCGCAAAATCAATTGGCCAAGCTCCGGCATCTGCTCAACTTGGAAACTCGGGTCTTCAATGTGAAGCTGATGCAAACCGGTGGCAACTTTATCTTCCTCGCCCTTCGTCTTGGGGACGACGGCCATTTCAAGCACCGGATTGGGGAATTCAATACGCGGGAGCTTGTAGCCTTGCGCCTTGTCCGACAGCGTGTCGCCCGTGTGCGTGGCTTTGAGTTTCACCATTGCGCCGAGATCGCCTGCCACGAGTTTTTGAGCCGGTTCACGCGTCTTGCCGTCCACATGAAAAATTTGACCAATCTTCTCCGTCTGACCGCTATGCGTATTGATTACTTCTTGGCCTGGTTCCAATTTGCCCGCAAAAACCCGCACATAGCACAACTCACCAACGTGCGGCTCAGTTATTGTCTTATAGACGAAAGCGCAGGTCGGCTCTTTTTCGTCTTCGTGAATTTCTACTGTCTTACCGCCAACCGTTTCCGCTTCGATGGACGTGCGGTCATGCGGGCTCGGGCCTTCGACGATCAAGAACTCAAGCAGTCGGCTGATGCCGACATTTTTCACGGCTGAACCTGCGAGCACTGGCACCAACTTGCCGCTGGCAAATCCCTTGCGCAATCCCTGAACAAGCTGCTCTTCAGTCAGCTCGCCCTTCTCGAAGAAGATCTCGATCAGTTCGTCATCTGCTTCGGCGGCAACTTCCATTAGCTTGGCGCGAATCTCTTCCGCCTTCTTGAGCAGGTCGCCTGTCAACGGCAACTCTTCATACTTTCCACTGCCATCTTTGGCATATTTGAACGCCTTCAGCGTGAAGCCGCTGACAATCGTATCGAAATCCGGTCCCGGGTTCACCGGAAAATGAATCGGCTGAACTTTCTTGCCGAACTCCTCGGTAAGCTGTTCGACCACTTCACCCCACTTGGTATGTTCTTTGTCGAGCTTGGTCACGACGAAGGCGCGCGGCAGGCCAAACTTCTCGCCCGCTTCGTAGGCCATCGTGTGGCCAATATCGTGACCGTTCGTACCGTCCACCGGCAGGACTGCGATGTCCACAGCGCGCAGCGCTGAAATCATGTCGCCGATGAAATCCGCGAAGCCGGGTGCATCAACGATATTAAAAAAATGCCCATGGTATTCACCCTGCATCAGGCTGACTTGCATGGACATTTGCCGCTCGATTTCATCCTTGGTGTAGTCCGAAACTGTCGTTCCGGCTTCTACGCTTCCTAACCGATGAATGACTCCCATATTCATGAGCATGGCTTCGGCAAGCATAGTCTTGCCGCAGTGGCCGTGCCCGAACAAACCAATGTTGCGGATATTATCCGTACTTACCTGTGTCACCGAGGCCTCCTATCAAAGCAGCTAAGCTAAAGTTATGAAAACAAAGGCTCCCTATAAGGAGCCTGCTAAGAAAATACGGTATCCCGCCAAATTTGTCAAGTCAACTTTAGTTTTTCCTGTACTTGCGCGGCACCCTTATGGCCCGCTGCGAGCAGGTTTCAGCAAGCTAACTGCGGCCATTTCAAGCTCCTCGGCCCGGTTTCTCCAGCGGGCGCCCGCTTGACCCCGGAGCGCCGCCAGGCTGCGGGCAACCCCAGACCGCACCTTCAATACCCCCCTTGCCAAGGCAACGAACCGTTTGCGGGCACCCACCCCACAGTGTTTCTCGAACAAGACGGCTGTTCCCCGCAGCCGCCAGCTCAGGACGGGTTGCCTGGCCAGTCGGTTGGTTCGATAGCCGGTCGCCAAAGCGTCGTGGTGCAGCACGATTGCCCGAGGCTCAAACAGAATTCGCCAGCTATCTTTGGACAGCCGCAGGCACAGGTCAACTTCTTCATGATAAACGAAGAAGCGTTCATCAAATCCACCTGCCCCATCAAATGCGGATTTTCGGATTAGCATCGCGGCACCGCTGACGGCCGGGACCTCGACCGCCTCTTGAGTTTGCCGCTGTCGGCGACGCTGAATGAAACGCTTTACAAAGCCCGGCATCAGCAAGAACTTTATTTCCGGGAATAGGTTCAGAAATTCTTTTGCCAGATTGGGCGCTGCCAAGACTGAGGCCAGGCTATCTCCCGAGAACCGCGCCAACTGAGCGCCAGCCACGGCGGCCTGTGGATGCTCGTCCAGAACGGCAACCATTCGGGCCAGACAGTGCCGGGTGATCCAGGTGTCCGGATTCAAAAGAAATATGTACTCACCCTGAGACATTTCCACGGCCTGGTTGACTGCGGCAGCGAAGCCCCGGTTGACCGTATTCATGGTCGTGTGTATGTCAGGAAACTCACGCACCACCATTTCACCGGTTCCATCCGCAGAAGCGTTGTCAATTAAGACGACTTCAAACTCAGCTTCGTCCCGGACGCGATCCAATGCCCGCAGGCACTGGCGCACCGCTTCGCGGGTGTTGAAGCTCACGACGATGATGGATACCTTTGGCTTTGCCATACCGCAATATACAGTAAATACATATTTTGCACAAGCAAAAGGGCCGCCAATTGGCGGCCCTTCAAGAGGCTATCGAGCTTGTCTGGGGCGGCCACCGCGCGGACGATCGGCGGGAGGGCCTCCTCTGCCCTGCTCGTCCATGAACTGTCGGATTCTCCGCGGGATGTCGTCCAGAAGAAGGGCGCAACGGGACACCTGTTGCGGAGTCAGGAACTCGGCCAAGTCGGTCAGCAAGGCCTCCCGTTTGGTCAAAATTCCGGTTTGAAGTTCTTTTGAGCGGCTCAAGAGCGACTTGAGATCGTCCTTGCTTGTGCCGTCACTTTGCGCGGATATCGCGTCGAGGCGTGCGCGTGTCTGGGTCAACTCCCGCTGCATGTCTTCTGTCTCCAAGCGGAACTGACGAAGACGCGGATAGAACTTCTCGGCATCCTGCGGCGAGAGTTCGAGTTCGGTTGCGAACTTGCCGATGATGACCGCTTCGACTCGATCTTTGCGCTCCTCGGGCGACATCGGTCTGTCTGCGTGGGCAGTCCAAACAACGAGTAGCACTCCGACAGTAATGAACAGAGAGAATCGCATCTTCTTAGAAAAACTCCGTCTCTTCTAACTCGGCCAAAACGAGGTTGAACTCCTCGACATCCACGTTCAGCAGCTCTTCGGCGGACGGATCGGACTCGACATATTGGTCGCCGACAGCAACTTCTTCGACCGTCTCAGGAGCAAGATAGGCTTGCAATTCCTCGACTTCTGCTGTTGTTTCAACGAAATCGTCAACGACCGTTTCCAAGCCCTCGGAATCTGTTTCAACGGCGGCCACCTGCGGCGCCGGGGCTTGGGACACCAGCGCCAAGAGCATGACAACGGCGACACCTGCGACCAAAGCGACTTGACGCCCGCGCAGCCAAAGCTCCGTCTTTTGCGGGCTTAACCGGCTTCGCAAGGAAACCAGAAACTCCGCATCACTGCGAGGAGGTGCGCCCCAAAGGCGCTCTTCGCTCAGTAATGCGGTCGGCATGTCCGCAGGATCCTGGTCCGAGGTGCGTTTCATGTGGAACAGTCTATCTATCCAGTTGGTGGGTACTTAATCTTCGTCGCCGCGAACGTAACTGCCTAATTCGGCTTGCAGTTTCTTGATGGCTTGGTGGTAGTTCGCTTTGATTGTGCCGACATCTCGATCCATGATTTCGGCAATTTCTGCGTGCGGTAACTCTCTGAAATATCTTAAAATAAATACCGCGCGTTGTTTGTCGGGCAGTTTGGCGATGGCCACTTGCGCTTTCTGCAGAAACTCGGCCTGTTCGACCGGCAAATCTGCGGTTTCCATCGCAGGAAGAGCCAACTCTTCGTGATCTATTCTAAGAAAAGAACGGACTTTTCTGGAGCGCAGGCGATTCAGGCATAAGTTTATGCAAATTCTGTATATCCATGTGTAGAACGTTGAACTCGATCGGAAGCCACCGAGACTCTCGTAGGCTTTGATGAAAACGTCCTGACAGATGTCGTCCGCCTCGTCCGGGTTTCCCAGAAGGCCGACTGCCGTATGGAAAAGTGCTCGGCGGTGCCTGAGTACCAATTGGTTGAAAGCGTCATCCCGCCCGGCCTGTGCTGCCTCAACTAATTGCCGATCATCGCGTTCGTCAGGCATTCACCGCTCTATCCATTAGACACTCTGAGGCTTGAGAAGTTTATTGCTTACAAGCCAGTCGAAACCGTGAAACGATTCAGGAAGCCAATTTCACCGTTTGACGTCAGCGCATAATCGAAGGAAAGCTGCCTCACGCGCAGGCCCAGGCCGCCGGAAAATCCGGCGAACGTGTCGCTGGAAAGTCCCGTGCGTTGGTCAATTCCGACGGTTGAGTAACCGAGTTGGCCCGTGAACTGGGGTGCAAACGCTATCTCCAGACCACCGCGACCTTCCAGTCCATCATTCTGCCCGTAAGCCCCCGCCAGATTGAACTTTACAGGCAGATGCTCGAGCGGGACAGAAAATCCCAGCTCGTAACTGCTCGGCAATGGGTCTTTTTCGGAATAGAAGGAGCTTGTGGCAAGGCCGACTGACTTGACGGCCGCGCCAACTGTCCACTGATTGAACCCTGTGTCGTATTGAATACCCGCATCTAACGCTACGGCGGTTGCCGCAACTCCGTCAATGTCGCGGTACTGGTATTTCACCGCGCCACCCAACCGCACATCAGGCCTAACGGACCGCGCTGCGGCGACACGAAGCTGGACATCTGATGCGCCGAACTCGCCATTCTTGAAGCCATTTTCGTCGGCGCGATCGAAGCTCCCGTAGCTCAGGTAATCGAGGCCTGCCGCCCACACGAAGTTGGATTTGTGCGGCGTCGCATAGGCCAAAGTGCCCTGGTTTATGTCGAGCACGTGTTTTGTGAAACTTGCGGTCGCCAGCTTCCGGTCAATCGCTGCTAAGCCAGCGACATTTCCTTGCAGAGAAGAAAGATCGCCCCAAAGCGCAAGTCCGCTACCGCCGAGGGCGCTCGTCCGGGCAAAGCCGTCCGTCCGGAAAAGTTCGTAGCCTGCAGTCCCCGCTGCGGCGAATACTCCCGAGGTGCATGCGAACAGGATCAAGGCGGCCAGAGAATTACGCACTATTTGACTCCAAGGATTAGTTCCCGGGCAATGGCCGGTCATGGCGTGCCCCTTCTTCCGAATTCGTGTCACCTTCTGCGTTCCCGCCTTCTTCCGCGCTGCCGCGCACCAATGTATAGTTCACGGTGTAGGGCACGTCGCGAGGAGGCGATGCGTCGGGTGGCAAGTGCTCGGCCCGCCAGCGGGCCAATGTGCGTTGTCGTCTCAAAAAAACTGTGACTCCAGCCGCGAGCACCAGAATAACAAAGAAAACCGAGACCCACAACTCCGTATCCGACCACCATGAACCGCCATAGTTCGTGGCCAGCATTGTCCGGTAGTCGCGCTCGAAGTCGCCGTATTGCACTCCGAAGACGCGGGGAAATGCGGACTCAATGTCTCGACCTTGACGCAATTCGTGCACCAAGTTGGACAGGCCGGAATCACCGTAACGGGAATGGAGATCCTGAACTGCCGCAAGAGACTGCGCATATCCCTGGCGGGCGTCGAGGGCGTTCATGCCCATCAAACCCTCGATATTCCAAAACGTCATTAGCCGTCCCGAGGCCGAGGCACGGGCCAGCACATGAACATCCATAAACTCCTGCTGCCCGGCGAGGAACTGAGATAGCCCTTCATCAAGCCAGCGAGGAATGACATTGGCAGGCGCGCCGGCTTCGAGCAGCAGGTGCACCGCTTCATGGACCGTGGTCTCGACCAACGGTCCGCCGTTCATGTTGAAGCGCGGCGATCTTAGGACTGCTACGCCTCGAGAGGGGTAGGCGATTCCGTTGGCCCAGAGCGGGCTTCCTGCGGTGACCCTGCCCCATTCGCTTTCGTCCGGGGTGATGACAAAACGGATCTTTTCGGGAAGTGGCAGGCCAAGTCTGCGGGCCACTGTGGGAAATCTGCGGTTGACCTCCTGAATGAGGGGGTCGGCGAGTGCAGAATCCTCGGGGCACAATGTCACCGCATAGCGGCCATAGTCCCGAGTAATATATTCCAACTCGCGGGACGCTCTGGCCTCAGAAAAGAGCCCGAAAAGCAGGAAACTAAGCAGTAGCAGCCGGATCAACATCAATCTCCCATTGCACGCGCTTCAGCTCATCTGAGTTTCCGTGCTCATCAAACAACCTCTTTACGGCCCCTCTGAGTGCTACTCCGGTAGGGTCTGTTGCACGGGATGTCCGCGCCAGCAGCTGGTACCGGAAGCGGTTGCGGATCTTGACCACAGCACAGGGAGACGGCCCGAGCAGCTCCACGTGTTTGCAGGCATCGAGGAACTTCTTGCAAAAAAGCATCGCGCGAGCGAGGACGCTTTCATCTACTGCGACTCCGCGCAGAAGTACAAGCCTGCTGTAGGGCGGAAATCCACTGGCGCGACGATGTGCAAGTTCATCGCCAGCAAACTTCAACCAATCACCGTGGACAGCAGTGGTCAATGCCGGATGCTCGGTAGCGCGCGTCTGTAAGAGAACTTTGCCCGAGGCCGACGCTCGCCCCGCCCGCCCGGAGACTTGTACTAACAGGCTTGCGCCGCGCTCGCTGGCACGAAAATCAGGATAGAACAGCTCAGTGTCTGCATCGGCAACCACTGCCAATTCCACGTTGGGGAAGTCCAAACCCTTGGCGACCATCTGCGTGCCGACGAGAATGTCGTGATCGCCGCGCGCAAATTCACTCATCAGTTCGCCATGATATCCCAGGCGCGCCATCGTATCGGAGTCCATACGGGCAACACGCGCTTGAGGAAACTTCTCGCGCAGTTCTTCGGTGAGACGCTGGGTGCCGCTGCCGCACAAATTGATTTCATCGGATCCACAGGCCGGACAGGATGTCGGCGCATCATCGCGGTGATGACAATAGTGACAGCGCAGAATGCGGCCCGGCCTGTGATATGTTAATGAAACAGAGCAATTCGGACACTCAAACAGCTTGCCACAATGCCGGCAAATCAGAAACGGCGCGAAGCCCCGGCGGTTTTGGAGGACGATGACCTGCTTTTCGTGCGCGAGAGTTTTCGCAATCTCATCGTACACTCTGTCTGACAACGTGTGTGGCTCGGGTGCGGGCTCTCTTTCGGTGCTCTCTTCATCCTCTTCGTCCGATTCAATGCTTGCAGGCGGTGTCAATTCGATAGTCGGGAGTGCCGCTCCGCTGACGCGCTCGGGCAGACTGAGCAGACTCAAGCGGTGGTTCTCGACTGCGAAAAGACTTTCCAGCGAGGGCGTTGCGCTGCCGAGAATTGCGACGGAACCAGACTGCGCGGCACGATAGAGCGCAGCATCGCGAGCGGAGTATCGCGGCACGCCTTCGGTTTGTTTGTAACTGCCGTCGTGCTCTTCGTCAATGACGACGATGCCGAGATTTTCGAGTGGTGAGAATACAGCCGAACGTGCTCCGATGACGATTCTGAAATCACCGCGCGCAATGCCGCGCCAGAGATCGTAGCGCACCGCCATAGGTTGAGCGCTGTGCTGTATTGCTACGGCATCACCAAAGACGGCGCGAAAACGTCCCCACAGCACCGGTGTCAAAGAAATTTCGGGAACCAACACCAACGCTGTGCGGCCATGCGCGAGGCATTGGCGAATGGCTTCGATATACACGCGTGTCTTGCCGGAACCTGTCACGCCGTGCAGAAGGAAACCAGTATAACGCCGTTCGTCGAGGGCGGCGGAAATGGCGGCCAGGGCGAGAGACTGGTGAATCGTCAACGGTGCTGAGGATTCTTCCGCAAGTATGGGCAGAGCTTCCGGTCGCCAACGCGACAAGACTTCCTTGCGCTCACGGATGACTCCTTGTTGAATCATGTCGTTAAGCGCTTGACGACGCTGTTTGCTTGCTCCGCGCATCATGTGCCTCCGGGGCAAGCCTTCGGGTGGGCCGTCGCGCAATTCGCGCACAAGGCGCTGCGCGCTGCGGGTCGTGATATGCGTGAACAGTGTATCGTCGGTCAAACCGGCCCGAGCGGTGTCAGTCAGTTCGAGAATGATCTCGACCAATTCACCTGTGCGTGGGCCGCGCAGGAAGGGCGAATACTCAATTTGACCGCTTTGCTTGAGCGACTTGATCTCTGCGCCGTCAGGATCTATGCCGAAGCGAGTTTGCACCTGCCGCGCGGTCAACGGAGACTCTTCGAGCGCCTCCAGCAGTTCCGCGATTTGCAGCGAGTAAGCTTCGGAGCCCAAAGAAAGTTGGTCACGGTACTTGTCTGTCAGGCTGAAGCGGAACTGATCTTCCGCGTCGAGTCCAGCGGGAAGCGCGGCGCGGAGCGCATCGCCCCATGTGCAAAGGTAGTAGTCGGCGACCCACTTCGTGAACTCGAGCATCTCCGCGCTGAATGCAGGCGAATCATCCAAAAGTTGCTCAACGGCGCGCGTGGCCTCGGGCGCTTGTCGTTCATCGGTAGAAACAACAAACCCCGTCACGCGCCGCGAACGAAACGGCACGAGCACTCGCGTACCGCGCAAAACTCGCGCGGCAAGATCGCGCGGAACGATGTACGAATATTCCCCTTCGACGCCGGGGACAACCACCTGCGCCGACGCCGCTTTCATTGCCGCTTGCCGCGGAAGAATAGGCGAATGGGCACACCTTTGAAGCCGTATTGCTCGCGAATACGACGCTCCAGAAAGAGCTGATAGTTATCTGGAATCAACGCGGCCCAACGCGAGAACAAGATAAATGTCGGCGGATCGGCTTCCGCTTGCGTCATGTAGGTAATGCGCAAATCGCGGCCTTTGATGGATGGCGGCGGTTGACGCTCCATGAGAACTTCCAGAAAGCGATTCAGTTCGCCGGTCGAGATGCGTTTTTGCCGCTCCTCGTGCACGCGCAATGCGATTTCGAGGACACGATGCACGCGCTGGCCGTCTTTCGCGGAGATAAATAATTTCTCGATGAAGTCAATGCTTGACAGGCGCTCGTCAATTTCCTGCTCAATTAGTCCGGCCGTGCGGTCGTCCTTGTCCATCAGGTCCCACTTGTTCATGCAGAGCACGACGCCTTTGCCGTAAGTCACCGCTTCTTGAATGATCTTGACATCTTGCGACATTAGCCCTTCCTGCGCTTCGATAAGAATCACAGCGACGTCGCAGTCCTTCAAGGCTTTCTGAGTGCGTACCGTCGTATAAAACTCGAGTGCTTCTTTGACCTTTGCTTTGCGGCGCAATCCGGCTGTGTCAATCAGCGTCATCGGCTGCTTGTAGTAGCGCACGACGCTGTCAATCGAGTCGCGAGTTGTGCCGGCAACTTCAGTGACAATGTGCCGCGCTTCGCCGAGTAGTGCATTCACGAGTGAGGACTTTCCGACATTCGGGCGACCGAGCACTGCGATCAGCGGACGCGGGCGCTCGATAGTGTGCTGCCCGCTAACGGGGAGCGTTTCGACGACTTTCTCAAGCAATTCAGCAAAGCCGTAACCTTGAATCGCGCTGATTGCATGTGGATCACCGAGGCCGAGTCGGTAAAACTCGGGGACCTCGATTTCCATGTTGGGGTTGTCGGCTTTGTTAACCGTAATCAGGACCGGCAAATTTGAGCGTCTGAGCATTTGCGCAATCTCGACGTCAATGTCAGTGGGTCCGGTTTTAGCATCACCGACGTACAATACAACGTCGCACTCTTCCAACGCGAATTGAACCTGTTCGCGAATGGCCGCATCAAACAGCTCTTCGGAACGTGGCACCCAGCCGCCAGTGTCCATAACGAGAAATTCGCGGCCCTCAAATTCCGCGATGCCCACGTGACGGTCGCGCGTGACGCCGGGTTCAGGAGACGTGATCGCGCGATTCGAGCGCGTCATTCGATTAAAGATAGTTGATTTGCCGACGTTCGGGCGGCCGACGATGGCTAAGACAGGGAATGACAAAAGTTACTTCTGTAAGGTGACACGCAACGGCACATGCAGGCCGTCACGCTGGAGGACGAGGAAATAGGAGCCTGAAGGCTGCTGTGAAAAATCAATACTCAAAGATTGGAGAGACGTGCTTGGCGCGAGCGGAATCAACTTGCTCTGACGGCCCATGACGTCATAGACTGCCAATTTGCCGAATCGGTGAGACGGCGCAATGTCCACGGTCAAGCTGGCGTTAAACGGATTTGGGTAGGCGTGGAGCAATTCCATGCTTGTCACAACAGGCGGCAATGGCTCTACGGATGTGCCACTTTGGCGCAACACCACATCGGCCACGACTGGCAAATGATCGGCCATGCCGTGCAATGCATCGGCAACTGAGTCCGGCACGGCGTTATTCGTGCCATCGTTGATCGCTTGATTGAAATGCAAGCCGTCGTTGCCGTAGGCCTTGTAAGTTTGCGGCAGAATCTTCGCACCGGTTGTGTCCATCCACGCCGCAGAGGCCAAGATGAAGTCGAAACGGTCGTCCATTCCTCCGGTCGCGCCGCCGCCAAAAGATTCAGTGCGCGGCGATTGCGTGTGAATGTCAGCGAACGACACGCTATTGTTCCATTGGCCGGGGCGGTTAATCGGATCGAGCAAGCGGCCATCGGGATTGTCGCCGAGGGCGAGCAGATACTGATAGGCTGGTTCAAAGGAGCTATAGAGATTGAAATCGCCGCACATCATGAAAAGCGTTCCAGCCGGATGTTCGTCCAATTCGCCGCGCAAGACTTGACACTCGGCCAAGCGGCGTTGTTCATTGTCCTGCCCGGAACTGGCTTTCAAGTGGCCTGAATACATGAAGAATGTCTCATCGCCTAACGCACTTGAGCTGAACTCGTACTCCGTGAAATCTCGGAGCTGCGTTGAAATCTGTCGTTGACTCGCGAGTGCTAAACGTGATGACATGTAGAAGCAGGCATTGTCGGTGTCCGGGCCATCCACAAAATCAGCGGCTTCCCAATCCGTGTCCAGCTGGTGCAAGACTTGATTTAGAACGTTGTTGACGGCGCCCTGGTCAATAATTTCCTGGCACACCAATAGATCGGGATGGGCGCTGCGGAGAATCGTGCGGAGTTCATCGAGACGATCAGTGCTGGAGCCGGAGAAATTCAGAAGATTGTATGTCATGAAGCGCAGAGTATCTTGCGCGGTGGCGGTGCTCAAGGTGCAAAACAAGACCAAACAGAGAGCGGCAATTCGGTTCATTTGAGATAGACAAGTTTTAGATTTGTTGCCGTTGCCAATCCGGTCATGCGAACGAAATAGACGCCGGAAGAGAGTGAAGTGGGTGACCAAGCAATTTCGTGGACGCCTCGAGTGATGGGGCCGTCATAGAGTGTCTCGACCAGTCGTCCTTCAAGGGAGAAGACATCGAGTTTGACTGCTCCGTTCGCGGGAATTTCGAGGCGAATCGTGGCGCGGCTATTGAACGGATTGGGGAATGCGGACAGATTGAACTGGGTTGGCAACAGCGCATCCTGCGCCGAAGTGGTGGTATCCACACGCACAGTCAGGCTGTCACCTGCTGAAAGCTGGCCATCACTGACAATAATTGCGGCGGTGTAGTTTCCCACAGTGTTGAACGTGTACTGCGCGTTACTCACCTGAGAGAACTCTTGTCCATTTACCTGCCATGAGTAGGTCAGAGCATCGCCATCCGGATCGCTTGCCGTCACTGAAAACGTGACAATTGTGCCTGGTGGGACAGCGAGTGTGTCGTTCGCCGGATTTGGAAAGACACTTTGTATCACGGGGCGTTGATTGATATCCAGAGAGTCGAGCGGCAAGGTCAAGAACGATCTTCCGTAAGTCCCAGCGATCAACCGGCGGTTGGCATTATCTAAAATCAGATCGAACGTCGGCACATTCGGCAAACCACGGCCCAACGCGGCCCAATTAGCGCCCTCATCTGTGGTCCAGAACATGCCAAAGTCCGATGCAACGTACCAAACTCCTTCAGCGCTTGGGTCATAGAGTACATCGTTCAGCGGAACATCTGGGAGATTTCCCCCTGCGTCCACCCACGTTTGGCCTAGGTTTGTCGTGCGGTACAGATGCGCTTCTTCATCCACTTCGCGATAACCTGACAAAGTCACAAGCGCTTCGTTGGCATCGGTCGGATGGGGGACGATGCGAGTGATCCAGCGCTCCGGCAAACCCGTATTCCGCTGTGTCCAATTCGTGCCGCCGTTTGTTGTGACCCACAAGTTTGCATCGTCTGTTCCTGCAAAGATTACCTGTGAATTCGCGGGTGACACGGCAATTGTCGTGATTGTTCCAAAGACCAGATTGCCGCTGCCGCCGCCATCGGTGAGGTCGGGTGATATTGCCGCCCATCCCACGGCTCGGTTGGTTGAACGATAAACTCGCTCGGTGCCGTAGTACATCGTCGTCGTATTGTTCGGGTCGAACACCACGGGTGTGGACCAATTGCGGCGGTCGGCATCATCAATCCCACTTAACGCCCACTGGAAATCCTGACCGCCGTTTGTACTTCGGCTCAAGCCGCCATATTGGTACTCGGCGTAAACGTAGTTGTTGTTGTTTGGATCAACCAGCGTATAGAAACCGTCGCCCCCATAGATGCGTTCATAAGCATGCGGGTCGCCGCTCATGGTGCGTAAGGTGCCGTTGTCCTGTGTGCCACCGTAGAGCCGTTGCGGTTGCTGCGCGTCGTAAGTTCCGGCATAGAACTGAATCGCCGGGAAATTATTCAGGTCTTCAAAATCGTTGCCATTGTCCTGCGTGCGGTAGAAGCCGCCGTCATTGCCTAACAAGAACCGGAATGGTTGCTGCGGATCAAACCACAACGCATGATGATCCACGTGCACGTTGCCCGCGATCTCTTCCCAACTCGCGCCGCCGTTCGTCGAACGATGCAACGTCACTCCGAGAACGAACACGACATCTTCATCATCAGGCCGGACCCGAATATTTCCGAAATACCAGCCGAAGTTCGAGTACACGTCTGTCAGGCTCTCATCATTCGTCTGAGTCCAGTTCTCCCCGCCGTCGTTCGAGCGAAATACACCGAGAAAATAGCCGGGATGATCGGCGTAGCAAGCGTAGAGGACATTCGGATTCGATTCACTGATCGCTAAACCCACTCGTCCCACGTCCTCTCCAACGAGCGGGAGTCCGTTCGAGAGGCGAGTCCACGTCTGGCCGCGATTGGTGGATTTGTAGATTCCCGTGCCGCGCCCACCGGCCCGACGCTCTTCGGGAGTACGAATGCGTTGCCACGTCGCTGCATACACGATGTCAGGATTCGTAGGATGGACCACAACGTCTGATGCGCCGGTGGAATCATTCACGAAGAGCTTGCGCTCCCACGTCGTGCCGGCGTCATCGCTGAAGTAGATGCCGCGATCTTGCGTAGCTGCGAACAGTTCACCCATCGCGGCGACCCAAACGTGCTGGGGGTTCTCGGGATGCACAACGACGCGCGCAATGAAACGGCTATTCTCCAGTCCGCTGAATTGCCATGTGGCTCCAGCGTCATTGGAGATGTAGATTCCCGATCCGGCGTAACTGTAACCGGCGGAGTTCGCTTCGCCTGTGCCGAGATAGATTCGGTTTGGATTGGAGGGATCGATCGCCAACGCGCCGCACGAGGGCGTGGGAATGGCGTCGCTGATGGGCGTGTAGTTTTGTCCGCCATCAATCGTTTTGAAGACTCCGCCCGAGGCCGAGGCCACGTAATATATGTTGTCATCGGTCGGGTGACCGGCGATGTCTGTGATGCGGCCACCGATGTTGGTCGGGCCGCGCTGCACCCAGAATGGGTCTTCGTCCAGTGAACGGTTACGCAAGGCCGCAGCGTCGCGTGCGCCGCGCATGACTTTCTCGTGGTCGAGTGTAGCGTGCGGCCACATGCGCTGCTGCATGAACCAATCGCTGGGGAACGGGCCGGACTCTTCGGGTCGTGCGAATTCCGGCTGTGAGGAATCGTACCACCAATAGGCGGCAAATACCATGAGGAGCAATGCTAAGATGCGGTACATAGGCGGGTCCTGAAAGAATCAAATTACAGCAGAGTGCTTGAACACCGTTGCAACTCTGCGGAAAAGCCGTTACATTTGCGAACAAGCGAAACAACAATTCGGGAACATGCTGCCGCGCGGAATATCACTCAGTCCGAACTATCTGGCCAATTTGGCGACGCTGTCGGCGGGCTATGCGCTGTCGCATGTCGTCAAGCGGCCCTTGGTATGGGGTTGGCCGATCAGTATCATGATTGAGCCGATCAGCCGCTGCAATTTGCAGTGTCCCCTCTGCCCTATCGGTGCGCGTGAATTGACACGCGATTTGGGGACGATGAATTTGGAGACCTACCGCCGCATTCTAAACAACGTCGGGCGGTATGTCAAAGTCATCGCACTGTGGAATCAAGGCGAGCCGACTATCAATGATGATCTGCCGAATATGATCGGCATGGCCAGTGCGCGCGGAATTTACACGATGGTTTCGACCAATGGAAATCTGCTGCACCGCCGTAATCTGATTCCGCGTCTGTTGGATGCCGGGCTGTCTGAGTTGATTTTCTCAATTGACGGGTTGACGCCGGACAGCTACAAGATTTACCGCATCGGCGGGAACCTCGAAGTGGTCATCGAGAATTTGAAGGCGACTCGGCGGTTGCGGGATGAGCGCGGTCTAAAGTATCCGCGGCTAGTGATGCAGTGGCTGCCGATGAAGCACAACCAGCATGAGATTCCCTATCTGCGCGCGAAGGCCAAAGAGTGGGGCGCAGACTCGGTGGAAATCAAGACGACGCAGATTTACACGGATGAGCAGGCGGCGGACTATTTGCCAGATGCTGAAGAGTTGCGGCGCTATAAACGTGTCGGCGAAAAGTGGGATACCAAGCGGCGGTATCAGTCTTGCAAGCGGCTGTGGTACTCGACGATGATTGATTGGAACGGCAATGTGGTGCCGTGCTGTTTCGACAAGGACGAGCAGTTCCTGATGGGCAACGCGTTGAAGCAGGATTTTCGTGATATCTGGCACGGCGACAAATACAACGCGATCCGCGCGCAGTTGATCAAATATGGCCGCGTTGAAGAGATGTGCCGCAACTGCACCGAAGGTCTAAAGAGCTACTATATTCCGCTGGACAAACTGGAAGCGCTCGCGCCACCGGAAATTCCGCCGGTGCCGCCAGAGAATATGCCGAAGAAGCCGGATTACTCAGATATTTTTGAGCTGCCGGTGAAAGAGTACTGAAGAATTTACAATTTACAGATTCCAATTTACAGTCCGGAATCTGAACTATCCCCCAATCGGTTTGGCGGATTGATTCAGGGCTCGCGTTCCGCTTAAACTCAGGCTATTCGGATCGAAAAAGCGCCAGTGAAGATCTTTCGCTTTGCTGATACCGATGCGCTTGGTGCAAACGACATCGGACGGTGCACTGGTGATGACCTCAAGTTTGGCACCAATCATTGTCTCGTTCAGTTCCAGCGTGATGCCGAGTGCGCGCGTGAGGTTGCCGGGGCCGCAGAGGAGCTTGTGAGTCTCGACGTCGCCGCGGCGCCTGCGCATGGAGCCGAGGCCTTCGAGGGGTTCGGCGGCGCGAATCAACACTGCGCCGCAATTTTTGCGGTCGGTCGTGAAATTGAGACAAACGTGCACGCCGTAGCTGCGATAGACATAGACGTGGCCGAAGCTGTCGTGCATGATGGCTGAGCGGGCGGTGCGGCGGAAGCCGTGGGAGGCCTCGTCGTCGGTGTAGGCCTCGACCTCGACGATGCGGACAAGGCCGGAACGGAAGCGCAGGAGGCAGCCGATCAGGGCCGGGGCGACGCGGAGGGTCGGTTGGCCAAAAAAGTCCGGACCCAGAATTTGGCCGGGCCGCTTGACAAAAGCCTCTGAATTCTGTATAGTTGGGTTTCCCAAAAGATTCCAAGCCGCTGTAGCTCAGCTGGTAGAGCAGCTGATTCGTAATCAGCAGGTCAACGGTTCGAGTCCGTTCAGCGGCTCTTAAAAAACAGGCACTTAGTTGCCTGTTTTTTCGTTTTGGCGCTGACCCGGCTTGCTACGGTTTCCTCCCCGGTGCGGCCCGAGCAAGTTAATATAACCAAATTGGATAAGAGAGGAAAGCCAGACAGCGTAGACGCTGGACCCATTGCCGCTGGCGCGCCCCCTTGAAAAGTGGGCAATGATGCCGCTGGCGCGTGGCGCAGCAGGTATAGGGGGGGCAGGCTTGGGTGTCGCCTCGGGAATTGGGGTTGAGAGAAAAATCAAGGGAGTGTCTTTGACACTCCCTTGATTCTTTAGCCGCTACTGGCAAGGCGATTTGCACAGCTACTTCTTGGAATGAGCGTAGTCCACCATGCCATTCCAATCTACGACGACGACCGGTTCGTCACCTTCCACCCACGCATCGTGTCCAGCAGGAAGCCAGGAAACATCGCCGGGTTTGCATTCGTAGGTCGTGCCGTCGGTCATCTGGACTTTCAGAGTACCGGACACATGATACTGGAAGTGCGGCGCTTCGCACGTTTCGGTCATGACCAACGGTTTAAGCGATGTGGACCAGCGCCAACCGGGTTGAAATGTTGCACGGCCAATCATGATACCGCCGACATTGACCAGCTCGAGTTTACCCAGCGGAAAGTCCCGCACCTCGTCGGGTTTTGAAAAGGACTTCCAGACGGATTTGCTGAGATCTACACTTGGCGCCTCCGTTTGGGCAAATCCTGAGACTACCAACGCGAAAATGGCCAAAGCGAACAGGACGTTCTTCATGGTTACTCCCCTTGTTCTGAGAATTGCCATGCTACATGTGGGTCCGTGTCAATATATGACGATAGTGCAGAAATGGCAATAGTCAGGCATAGGATTTAAAATTTGACAATTGCGCGAGTTGGGGCAGGGAATCACATGAGACGACTTTGCGGCTATGGCGGCGGGTATGAGTTCTGTTCAGTTGCCTTCAGCGCACGGAGTTAGGGGTACCCGCGGCGGGTGCCGCCGCGGGAATTGGCATCAAAGGGCCGTTCAACTTATGCGGGCGAAACTTGCTTCGTTTCCTCGTGCTGCTTTATCTGATGATAGACCATAGTATTGATAAAGCTGGAGAGTGTCTCTTCGTATTCGTTGATCTTCATGAGCAGATCCGAGGCACGTCCGTCGTCCGAAATGCGAAGGTCATCTTCGGGAATCGCAGACATTCTGGTTGCAATAGATGGGTGCGATGCCGTCGCATGTTCCTCTTCTTTCATGTACTCCTCTAGTCTCATTTTCACCGCCGAATCGAAGTCGTGATCAACTCGCTTTTGGAATTCGACGTATAAGTTCTTATGTGGAACTTGTTCTCTAAACCCTGCCAAGGAAACTTGCGCACTCACATTGTCAAAGGTGCTTCCGATGCTCATGACTTTGCTCAACGCAGATACAAACGTTTTTTTTCCGCTAATCTCTGAAGCAATACGATCTGCTCTGAATTCACGGGCACGGCTCAATTGCATGTTAAGCCGGTGAAATGCGAAAAGGTAAAGCTGAAGAAACTTGTGGGGCAAAAACAATGGAATGTACATTAGAACATTGCGCCAGTCTTTGCCCGGCCCGGGCGTGTACTCGGCCAAGTGCTGGAGAGCTCCGAGCGCACCGCGGTAGATTGGCAATACAGCCATCGTATAGGCCGTGTCATTGCCGCTGAAATGAGCAAACTCGTGCGCTAGAATGGCGCGCAACTCATTTACGCTGAGATTTCTTAGCATTGGAGCGCTAATACAAAGCAATCGGCCACTGGTGCGTCCGTCTAGAGTGTCCGCAGAGCCTTGCTGAACGAAGAACTCGCTATAGGTGTGAATGATCGTGGATTCAGGGAGCTTCGTCCCCACTTTCGCACATAGATCAGTGATCAGGGCCTTGAACTTGGGTTCCTCTTCCAAATTAAGCGGAATGGCCGGATAGGCCGGTCTTGTTCGGCTGAAAGACACGATAACACCTCTGATGCAAGCGACGACGCCCAGCAATACTCCAAGCCCTATCAATAGCAGGAATTTGCCGACAATCGCACTGGCAGAACCGGAACTATCCAGTGCAGTTGCACAGCAAAGGATCAGTCCGCCGCCCAGCACAACCGTCATTGCAATAGACAATAAGAGCACGAAATAGAGTCCTGGCACAAAAGCCAGAGCAGCATAGATTTTCCAACGTGGAATTGTCGTGATTCTTTCCATTGATCGCTCGCTTGCTCGTTTCAGAATTTGACCCACAAAAAATCGCGAACCTCACCACCTTCAGGGTTTCCTGAAATATAGGTAAGATTCGCGACCTCGGTTTGACCGTTTTCAACCTTTCCTCATTCTCCCAGCCGGTAGGTTGCCTTGTCGTGCTTGTTTTAAAGCTACGCTCCGCTGCGCAGATTATCAAGGGGGTGTGGGCACACAGGAGAAGAGAGGGGTCCTTCAGCCGCGGCGACTTCCCTTACGAGGGCCTTCAGGATGACAATGCGCCACCATTGTGAGGATTTCAGTGAATTTGTGGCAGAAGCCCCCCTTGGTCCCCCCAAATCTGCGGCAGATTTGGGGGGAGAGGCGGAAATCATGTGCGCCCACCGCGACTCGAACGCGGAACCCTCAGCTTAGAAGGCTGATGCTCTATCCAGTTGAGCTATGGGCGCGAGGTTTCTTGGACGGAGGTGGCGGATTTCACCCCCCCCTGCCCCCCCCCGCTGAAGCGAGGGGGAGCGAAACGGGAAACTCTCGGGGTCACGGGGCACCCGCAGCGGGTGCCGCCGCGGTTCAAACGGGCGGGTCGGGGACCCGCCCCTACCATGCCGCTTGGGACGAAGCCTGAGGGGTCCTTCAGCCGCGGCGGCTTCCCTTACGAGGGCGTGCAGGATGACAGGGCGCTTGGCGATGTCGAATGCTCTTGGCATTTTACCCCCCCCTTGCCCCCCCAGAGGACTGGGGGGGAATCAGAAACGGGGCCACCTCGGCAGGTGGCCCCGTTGAACTTAGAGGCGTGGTCCACAATCGCCAGGCCACCGCGCCAGCGCAAATGGGTCCAGCGTCCACGCTGGTGCAGGAGGCGGGACTCGAACCCGCACGTCCCGAAGGACACTAGTACCTGAAACTAGCGAGTCTACCAATTCCACCACTCCTGCGGAGGAACCGAAATTATAAGCATTTCGGGCCGTTTTGTCAAGCAGCAGTTTGCCCGAACCCTTGCCTTTCCTCTGATTTTTTGTTACTTTAGCGGGTCATGGAGGCAAACGGCTCAGTGAAAATCGTTGCCCAGAACCGCAAGGCCCGGCATGACTACCACATCATCCAGACCTACGAGGCCGGGATCGCGCTCCTCGGGACTGAGGTGAAGTCGGTACGCGCGGGCCATGTGAATCTGCGCGACGCCTACGCCCAAGTACTCGAGGGCGAGGTGCTGCTCTATTCGATGGGCATCAACGCCTACAAGAACCGAGGCTACACCGAAGTGGATGAGCGCCGCGTGCGCAAGCTACTGCTGAACCGCTCCGAAATTCGCAAGATTCAGCGGCAGGTGCTGGAGAAGGGGTTTACGCTGGTGCCGCTGTCCTTGTATTTCAAAGGGCAGTATCTGAAGGTCGAATTGGCCGTCGTGCAAGGTAAGCGCGAATACGACAAGCGCGATGCCAAAGAAGAACAGCGCGCCAAACGCGAACTCGACCGCGAAATCAAGTCCGCCCGTAACCGTTAACAAATCAATTCAACCCATAGAGTCCCGTCATGCGCCGAAACGCCATTCTATGCTTCGCCACCCTGCTGATCATGCTGGGCTGCCAGAGTGCTAAAGAGAAATTCCCGAGTGAGACCCGTAACGTCTTCGGGATACCTGTGACGGTGACGTTCTTCCTGCCGGATGCTAAACCGGAAGACGTCAAGAGCGGTTATGATGCGGTCTTCATGGTGCTTGCGCAATATGAAGGTTCGGTATTCAGGCCGGGCGCGAATAACCAGCTTGAGAAAATTGCGGGAGGCGCCGGACGCGAGTCCATTCCAGTGGACACGAATGTCTATAACCTGATTATGCGCGGTCTGCAACTGAATGACATGACGGGACAAGCATTTGATTTGCGCTATGGACCGCTGCTCGACGCGTATGTCAAAGCAGGCAACGGCGCGCCTTCGCAAGCGGAAATTGACACAGCATTATCGCTGATTAAGACGGGCGGCATGTTCGTCGCCGGCAAGTCCATTCTGCTTTCCAAGCCGAACATGCGGTTTGACGCGCGCGGCTTGGCCGAAGCGTGGGCGATTGACCGGGCCGTTGAAGCGCTCAATGCTAAGGGTTTTACTGCCTTTGAAATTCGCACGCCGTACGCTGCGCGTGTCGTCGGCATGCCAGTGAATCAGCAGTCGCGAGAGTTCAAGCTGGCGAATCCGCAAACTGCCGACAGCGCGTGGGCGAAGGTGAATATGCCGCAAGGCGGATTGGCGTATCTTCCTGCGAAAGGCGTGGGCGGCAGATTGGTGATTGATCCGCGCTCAGGCAAGATGGCGCAAGGTGCGGCGGTGGCCATGGCGAAGGATTGTGTCACAGCATTCGGATTGGCATACGGCATTTGTGTGGACGGCGACGCTTCCAAACTTTCGGATAAGGGACGCGCCGAGCTGCTCGGACACATTCGCATCAGTGGCAGCTCGCCGAGCTATCAGATCGCTGCGGATGGCGGCTTGAAGGACCGCATCAAAACGCTGAACTGACGTTGTCCGCCGCTGGCGCTATTTTGGTCATTCGGATGTCTTCGCTGGGCGATGTGCTGTTGTGCGCACCGGCGCTGCGAGCCTTGCGCCGCAGATTTCCCGAAGCACAAATTGACTTTTTGGTGGCCACAACGTTTGTTGAAGCCGCACAGTTGTTACCTGAAGTGAACAACATTATTACTTTCGATCGTGCCGAAGGATGGCGCGGCCTGCTCAGGCTGCGCCATTCTCTTTCCCGGCGGTACGAGTTGATCGTGGACTTGCAGAACAGTTGGCGCAGCGCGTTCTTGCGAACGTTCTGTATTCCGTTGATGTGGACGAAGGCCAAACGGCACCGGTTCAACCGCTGGCTGCTGATTACCTTCAAGTGGGACTTGTATCGCGAACGCACGCCGGTGCCGCTTCGGTACTTGAAGGCGCTGGAAAATCTTGGCGCGAGTGATGATGAACTTGGATTGGAATTGCGGAAGCCGCTTGTTGAGCGCAACTCTAAGCTAATTGTGCTCGCTCCGGGGGCGAAGCACTTTACGAAACGTTGGGCGAAAGAAAATTGGATGGAACTGGCGTCTGCGTTGCGAAATGCAGGCTGGCAGGTGGCTGTCTGTGGGACGAGCGCGGAAGCCGACTTGTGTCGCGCGCTTGCGGGGAACGGGTTGTTGCTTCTTAATGCACCGCTCGCAGATGTCTCCTCCCTGCTCGGGCAAGCAAGCGCGATTGTCAGCCACGACTCTGGACTGATGCATTTGGCAAGTGGAGTAGGCACACCCCTTGTCGCGATTTTCGGGCCGACGGTTGAGCAATTTGGATTCTATCCCTACCGTGCTCAGGCAGAAGTCGTGGAACAGAAACTGCCGTGCCGTCCTTGCAGCGCGTTTGGCGGCGACGTTTGTCCAAAGCGACACCATGACTGCATGCGCAAGACGACTGTTCAAGACGTTGTGAATGCCATTACGCGACTTGTCGAGCGCTCACAATGATCGCCAAACTGATATACAACATTTTGGTTTATCCGTTGCTGTCCTTCGGCGCGCATGCGGCCGCACTGTTCTCGCGCAAGATGCGAACTGGAATCAGCGGGCGGCGGAAGGTCGCATCTGAGGCTCGCGCCTTTCGAAACAAGCATCCAAATGCAAGAGTTGTGCTGTTTCACTGTGCTTCTGCGGGCGAACTGGAAGGAGTTAAGCCACTCGCGGCACTTTGTCGAAAGGACGGGTATTCACCCTGCGTGATGTACTTCTCCCCTTCCGCGGCGGGCGTTGTCGGTGAAACAAATTTTGATTTCGCGGGTTTCTCGCCGTTTGATTCGCGCCGTCACGTACGGGACTTCTTGCAAGCGCTGCGCCCAGAAACTGTGTTGATTACCAAGCACGACGTGTGGCCGAACATGGTTTGGCAGTGCGATGCTCTACGGATACCTGCGTGGCTGATCAATGGCAATTTTCGCGGCGGTTCCTTCAAGCATTGGCCCGGCGCGCAGGGCTTCTTGCGCTCCATCTATTCGCGTTTGACAGGAATACTCGCCGTTTCTGAAGATCATGCCGCGCGTGCGCGGGAACTTGTTGGCGACAAAACCGTTGTGTCGAGCGTAGGGGATTCGCGCTTTGATCGTGTCTGGGCGCGTGCGCAGGAGAAGCGTGATCCGCTCGCCGAGTTCAGCGCGCTGCTATCGCAGCGGGAATGGCTGATTGGCGGCAGCACTCACACGCGAGACGAGGAATTGCTATTGGGTAGCTTGGGCAAGCTTCGGAAACAGAATTCGAATATCGCACTCCTGCTCGTGCCACACGATCCTTCGGAGGACGCGTTGAAGCGAATTGTGGCACTGGCCGAGACACATTCTCTGAGTTGTGCGGAGATATCTTCAGCCGCCGATGCCCCGGATGTCCTTATTGTGAATCGCAACCGGATTTTGGCAGACGTTTACCGCTACGGGGTTCTTGCTTATGTGGGCGGAGGTTTTGACCGTGGCGTCCACAGTGTAATTGAGCCAATGGCGCATGGATTAGCCGTTTTGTGCGGGCCGAATATTGACGTGTCCCGCGAGGCGCAGGACTCGCAACACGAGAATTTGTTACGCGTCGTACATTCTGCGGATGACGTCCCGGAGTCCGCTACGTTGCTCAGTTCAATTCCATCACAAATTGTTCGCACTTTTGTCGAGCAGCGCGCAAATGTAGCAGAACGCGTTCTCAAGACCGTTTTGCGTGCCAGTGATGCTGCTTGAATTACGAAATGTCGTGGCGGGCTATGAAAGCGCGGCACCAACTCTGAAAGGTGCGAGTTTGACACTCTCGCGCGGCCAGCGCATCGCAATTCTTGGGAGGAACGCTTGCGGGAAGTCCACCCTCTTGCGGGTTGCCTCCGGACTCATGCGGCCGCTGTCGGGAGAAATGATCTACAACGGAACGACTGCACCCGCATTCTTGCTTCAGAATCCGCGGGAACAATTGATCTGCGCGACAGTCACCGAGGAGATTGACCTGGCATTGCGAATGAACCGCGTAGCCGCCGACCAACTGGAAAACAGAAAGCGTGATCTGTTAGTTCGTTTTGGCCTGCAAGACATGAGCGAAGTAGCGCCGTCAGAGCTTTCCGGTGGACAGCAACAACGGCTTGCACTGGCCGCGCTCTTTTGCCGCGAACTGGAGTTACTGCTCTTGGATGAACCCGATGCCTTTTTGGACGGGCGTTCTCGCCGCGAGTTTCGGGACTACGTTGGGGCGTTGCCGAAAGAAATCGCAGTTTTATGGACGGTGTGCCGTCGCTCGGAGATTCCAGGTGGTTTCGAGTCGCTAGAACTGCGTGAAGGGACACTGCACAGACCGGCCGTAGCGCTCGTATCATGAAGCGAGTCGAGCATCTTGCTTTCCGATACGATCAACGCGGATGTGTATTTGATGACCTCACGATTGAGTTTCGTTCACATGCCGTAAGCTATATTGTGGGCGCTTCCGGTGCGGGCAAGACAACATTGGCGCTGTTGCTCGCAGGTGAACTTGACCCGGAAGTCGGCTCTATTTTCCCAAGCGATTCCGCTGCGTTGGTAATGCAGTTTCCTGAGATGCTGTTCTTGGAGCACTCTTTGAATCAAGAAGCACGATCGCTCGCGACTCTGGAAGAACAAAGCCGGGTGCGCCAATATTTGAACGGATTTGGCGTTTCTCTGGAACAGCACGGCGAACAGTCGCCCGAAAGGTTCTCGTTCGCCCAGCGTCGTTTGATCGGCATCGCCTTGCAGGCCGCGCGCAGTGCCGGTACACTCGTACTGGATGAACCCACGCTCGGACTTGATGAAGATAACCTACAAAAGGTCGGTGACTTTATCGACACTGAATCCAAGACGCGCGAAGAAGTAGTGGTCATCACGCATGACTTGGAGTTGGTTCAAAACGTGCCAGGTGATGTTTGCATTCTGGCAAACTGTGGGTGCGCCTGGTATGGCGCGTCAACTGAATTCATGGTGCGGCGAGACCTATGGGAACTCGCAAACGCCTCCTAACGCAAGCGGCCCGTCAAGTGACGGGCCGCAATCGTTTACTCGGCGACTTCTTAACTTCGCGCAGCTCGCCAGAGGCTCCAGAGCAACAGGCCGTAGACCGCAATTGTTACGGGAACCTGTGCCGCACCCAGCATGCCGTGGAACATCTCAAGGGACAAGCCAGCACTTGCGATCAACGCGAGCACGATGCCAACAACGGCTTCGCCGGCAATCAAGCCTGAGCTGTAGAGAACGCCATCATCCTCAGATTCCGATTTTGTTTGGCGGCTGTCCACAGCGAACTTTATCAGTGCTCCCGCCATGACACCGACGGATAATCCAACCGGCAAATACAAACCCACGGCAAATGCCAACGACGATACGCCAAACAACTCCACGATGGCGGCGATGAACATACCGAAGTAAATCAGGTTCCATTGCAACTTACCGTCCAGCACACCTTCTATCAATATGGCCATGAGGTTTGCTTGCGGCGCCTGCAACGCGTGTGGGTGCTCGGGCGAATGCAGGAATCCATAGGTGCTGCCTAAAAGATGTACCACCCAACCAACGACAAGTACACCCGCGAAGAGACCGTAAAACTCCGCAATTTGTTGTTTGCGAGGCGTTGCACCTACTAAGAAGCCTGTCTTAAGGTCCTGTGAGATGTCACCGGCGCTGCAAATGGCAACGCAGACCACTGATCCAATCAAAAGCGCGGCCGTCATGCCCTTAACACCACTGATGCCCATGGCCGTGAACAGCAACGTTGTGCCAAGCAGAGTCGCTATGGTCATGCCGCTAACGGGATTCGACGAAGAACCGACCAGTCCAACAATGCGAGAGGCGACCATCACGAAAATGAAACCGGCAATAGCGACGATGGGAATAATAATCGGCATGTCCGGTGTCAGAGTCCATGACAACAGTGAGACGATTATTGTACCGATTATGACAAAACGCGGCGGCAAGTCAAGATCTGTGCGTTCATTCAGTGCGCGTGCCGCCGATTTTCCTTTCAACAGTGCTAAGGAACGAATCAGCGCTGGAAGAGCCTTCAGAAGACTGAAGATGCCACCCATCGTCACCGCACCCGCCCCGATGTAGCGAACATACTCCGAGCGCAAGGCGTCACTGCTCATGCCCGATATCACGGTATCAAGTTCGGGAAACAGCGGAGCCGTTGCGCCGTTACCGAAGAACGCTATCATGGGAACAAGCAGCAACGAACTCATCAATCCGCCGGCGAGCATGATTGCCGAAACTCGCAGACCGATGATATAGCCTACGCCAACCAACGCCGGGATTGCGTCAATTGCAACATAAGCTTTGGCAGGCACGCGCAGCGCATACGTCACCGTTTCGCGCAAGATTTCAGCGCCAGTGAGCAGTTTGTAGGCCGCGCCGCTGAAGAGCCCCCAAAACACTTTGCTCGCTTGAGCGCCACCGCGCTCACCTGCAATCAGAACTTCGGCACAGGCTGTGCCTTCAGGATAAGGCAATGTGCCGTGCTCATCACGTATGAGCATTCGCCGCAGCGGTATCATCATCAATATCCCGAGCATGCCTCCAATCAGCGAGATGAACGCAATTTTCAGCAAGCCGGGGATTTCGATGTCTTTGCCCGTTTCATTCCAAATAAAGAAGGCGGGAATCGTGAAGATGATGCCTGCCGCGAGCGACTCGCCGGATGACGCAATCGTTTGAACGATGTTGTTCTCGAGAATCGTGCCGCCCCGAAAGAATTTGCGGAGAATGAACATGGACATCACGGCAGCAGGAATCGAGGCGCTCACGGTCATTCCGACATACAAACCGAGGTACGCGTTGGCCGCCGTGAAGACGATGCCAAGTACACAGCCCAGCACCAATGCCCGTAGCGTGGACTCGGCCATGTTCGACTCGGCACTGACGTAAGGCTTAAACGCCGTTTTGCTGGTTGAGTCCGTGTTTTCCATTATCCCTCGTGGTCGCTATTGCTTGGATAGTTCCGTCGTCGCGCTCAATGCTTCGAGAAGTACTGTGTCGTGGGTCAGACGTGCTTGCAATCGCAGCCAAGCCACCGCAAGCGGAAGCAAGGCACGTTGTATGCCGCGCGCATGTCTGAAGGAAAATCGCAGGCGGTTCCGCCATGTGGCGAGGCGAATTTCGTCCCGCTGATGAGTAGAACGAATTGCGCCGTCATTGCGATGGACAATTCCCGAGTCTTGCGCGAACAACACCCGACAACCGCTCTTTAGTGCGCGCTGGCACAAGTCCACATCTTCCCAGTAGAACGGATGAAAGCTCGCGTCGAAGCCACCAAGCTCTTTGAATATCGCGCGGCGGTAGATTGCATGGCCGCCCACGGCGTAGTCGGTTCGCTGCACACCATTTGAAGCGGCATGCTGATCGCGAGCGTTGTGTAGCACCTTCGCGATTCCAAACCGCCAGACCACCCGCTTGGCGCCTTCACGTGCAAGTCCAGACTCGTCCACAGACTGTAAACCCACTGCAAATACCAAAGGGTCTGCGAAAAGCGGAGTTGCCACAGCACGAGGATCTATCATCACTTCGCAATCGTCGTTCAAGAGCAGAACGTAATCACATGAGTTGCCCATTACCGCGTGATTTGCCGCCGAAGCAAACCCCTCGTTGCGCTCGTGCAGGATCCAGGTTACGGTTGGGAACTGGCTGCGCAATTCAGAAGCAACTGAGCTATCACCACTGTCATCGGTCACCACCACGTTCAGAAGCCAATGTGGATCGCACGCCTCAATGGACTTCAAGCACCGCGCGAGACGCAGTGCATCACGGTAAGCAGGAATTGCAATGCCAACACTGTGTGCCACTACTGGCTTCCGCCCGGCCATGCTTGCGTGGCGCGCTCGATCAAAGACTTTGTATCGTCCTCAATCGCAACTGGCACTATCTTCAGCCCGTCGAATAGTGGTCGCCATTTTACGGCTTCGGCTGCAAACCGGGCGTCATGATGAAAAAGCGCGATTCCCGGGACACGGGACGCCGCCGCGAGGTGCATCGGGCCGCTATTTGTGCCGATGAAACGCTGAGCATGTGCGATCAGCAGCATCGTCAGTCGCAACGGAATCCCGGTGGCAATCCGCAAATGCGGCAGCACCTTTTGCAACTCGTATGCTTCCGCTGTTTCTCGTTCACCGCGACCGATCACAATTCCCTTCCTCGCTGCGACACAAGCACGCACAAGCGCCGCGCGATTCTCCATGGTTAGGAATCCAGCGCCGCCGGTGATACCACCGAAGTGTATGACATCATAGTCGCTGTCAAGACCGCTCTCTGACCTCCACGTGGCAAACGCAGCATGTTCATCGTCGCCAAAGAACACTTCGGGCAGCACGGAAACACTTGCGGGAGCACCTGTACTCGCTATCAAACGCAGATTCAGCTCTGCTACCGTGACGCCCTCATCATACGGAATTGACTCCGTCAAGAATGGCGCGCGGCCATCGGTTTGAAATCCGATACGGCGACGCGCGCCGCTCAAACGTGCGAGAAGACCGTTGCGAAAAAAGCGTTTCAACAGAATTGCCCAATCAGGCTCGGCGTGCCGCAGGTCCTTGGTGACCCGCAAGAAACCGTTTAGACCCTCGTCGTTGCCACGTTTGTTATAAACAATTACTCGATCGAAGTAGGGGCAATGCTGCAACAAGTCTCGGCCGAGTGAGTCGAGTACTACAGTTATTTGAGTTGCTGGAAAGCTATCGCGCAAAGCATGAAGCGCGGGAACGGCGGCAAGAGTGTTGCCGATTGAACCGTTTCGGAACACGAGGATGGAACGCGGATCAGGCACTTTGAACCACATTGTGCATTGCACGCAGGCGCTCCAACGCGACACTCACAGACGGCACGCCAGTGCTACTCACAATTACGGAATGGTGAATATCATTCGGCGGCGTCCAGTATTCCCAAGGGTCATTTTGAAACACAGTCAAAGTTGGCGTGCCGACCGCGACGGCAAGGTGTTTCGGACCGCCATCGTTACCAATGTAAAGAGAAGCTGAAGCGAGCGCTGCGGCGAAGTGCCCAAGATCGGTAAAACAAAGAACGTTTCGCTCAGTTAGTCCCGCCAATGCTGCGAATTCCAAAGACATTTCTCGCTCGCCCTCTCCACTGACGACTGCCACATCCATACCAAAGTCCCTAGTCACAACGGCGGCGAGCTGTGAAAAGTTCTCAAGCGGCCAACGCTTGTACTGGCGGCGGCTTGTAACAAAGAACGCAACAAACTGTTTGCCATGTAACCCGCGGTTGCGAAGAAGCGCTATAGCCGCATCTTGGTCCCCGCTCGTTGTCACGAACGTGGTCGTTACATCACCGCTATTGCCGCCGAGCGCGGTGGCAAGGCCGAGTTTGTGAATGGCGCTGTAAAAAGGAGTTTCTTTGATTTGCCGCGGAACTTTGTGCGTATATGCAATGTCGCGCGGAAATCTTGCGAAGCCAACTCTTCTTTTTGCGCCGCTTAGCAGGCAGGCCATTGCAGAGCGCGGATCCGACAAAAAGTCGAGCACATCGCTTGGCCGAACATCGCGGAGTACTTTCGATAACTTTACAACAGACGCTGAGCGCTGAACAACTCGCACTTCGTCAATGAACGGAAGGCCCTCAAAGACGCGAGCGACATGAGGCTCGGCCACCACTATTACATGGGAATTGGGATAGTGCGCCTTTAAGGCGCGCAGCGCGGGTGTCGCAAGCAGGCTGTCCCCTACACGCCGAAAGAGCAGCGCTGCGAATCGTCTTTCAATTTCTTTTGACGCGCTCACCGTTGATTTGACTTCGGTCCACCCGCGTTCAGTTCGCGCAAGTAGGCGTACTTCAGAAAAGTGTAGGTAGCCTGACCGTTGGCGATGACAAGCCCCAAGAATCCATCGAGAAAACCAAGCTGCATAAGGTAACTGCGAAACCACGCCCATATTGGTCGCAGTGTCAAGTCAAGCGCCGTCGCTGACTTCCCAAGCGCATGCATCGCTTGTCCTGCCGCCTGCGCCGATGAGATATTTTTGCGCAAGTGTTCATCAATAGAACGGTATGTGTAATGAAGGAGATCGCCGATTAATTTCTGTTTTGATTTGCCGTGAAACTCCACTGTCACGTGCGGCTCCATCCCGCCCCACTCTGCGGAGCCTTTGCGATAAAGAAAGGTGCGCCATTGGGGATACCAGCCGGAGTGATTGATTAACTGACCGGCGTAGACACCGTGGCGATTAATGTCAAAGCCGTCCACGTGGGGAGTGCTGCGAAAGGCGTTTATGATGCTCGCGCGTAATTCCGGTGTTACCACTTCATCCGCGTCAATGCAAAGAATCCACGGTTGGCTGGTCTGATCACAGCCAAAGTTCTTCTGCGGGCCATAGCCAGACCATGGTCGCGTGCGAACATCGGCGCCGCATGCAATGGAAAGTTCTACTGTCCTGTCCGTCGAGCCTGAATCTACTACAATCATTTCAGCGCAGAAATCCGCAGCGCTTAGACAGCGTTCGATGTTCGCCTCTTCATTGAACGTTATGACAACCAGCGAAATGGGCAACTTCTCAGGCATGTTGAGCTATTACTTCAGAATAGAATGCTACCGTCGTGTCCGTCATGCGCTGCAACGTGAACTCTGATTCGAGCAGTTTGCGGCCAGAATAGCCGAATTCGGCTGCCTGATCGCGATGGGTGACAACTTCTTCCAGCAGAGTGGCAAGTCTCGCGGAATCTCTATTCGGGAATATCCATCCATTGACGCGTTCCCGCACAACTTCAGGTAGAATATTTACGTCGCTCGATATCACCGGTATTGAGTAGGCCATATACTCAAGCGCGACGCGGCATACCGCCTCGCTGCGCACGGAAGTGATGATGCCTAAATCAATTTCGGTCATCAAGGGCCGGACGTCGTGCAGACGCGGGGCGAAGCGGACGGAGTCCAATACGCTGTTCGCCGCTGCCAGCTTCTCAATGTCATGCCATGTGCGCTGGCGATTGTCGTCACCAGTCATCAGCACGACGATGCGCGCGCGGCTCGCGTCGTCCATCCGCGCCAGCGCTTCTATCAACACTTCCTGTCCCTTTTCGGGGCTCATTCGTGCTACAACCGCAGCAAAGAGCTGGTCATCACGAATGCCCAGTCGTTGGCGCCAATTTTCAGATGCAACTGACGGGAACTTTCCGAGGTCGAGACCGGGGTAAATGACCGCCTGTGCCGTGCGTTCAAAGTTGAACGCTTGCTCATAGCGCTTGCGCGATGACTCCGTTGAGTAGATCATACCCGCTGTGCGTCGCTCATGCAGAAAGCGGTTCGCCCAGTTGCTCTTGGGTGAGCGTGGCTCAGCCGCAGTGCGAACGAGCGGAACTCCGTTCGTGCCAGCTAATGCGAGGAACGAGTGGCCGGGGGGGCAGTGCGGATTCAGAATGTCAGGCTTGAAATCGCGCATGACTCGACGCAAATCGGCAAGAGCCGCCGCGATCTGAATCGGATTCGCACTGTGGTAATCAAAACGGCTTGTTCCCGGAATATTTTCCGCAGCGGCCCACTCTGCGAGTGGTGAGCCGCGCTGCGCGGAGAGCCACACCTCATGTCCGGCCGCGCGCAGACCGCGCGCAAGATGAAACGCGTACCACGCAAGAGCGCTGGCAAAGCGCACGTGGCACGTCAACATTACGCGCAATTGGACCACCTCAGGCTGGCAAAACACCAGCGGGGCTCTTGAATTTCAAACAATCCGAGCGTAAATTGAGGAAACAAAAGGAGGAAAGGGTGACAATACTAATAGCATTGGTTTGCCTGGTCGCAGGGTGCGCTGCACCGCGGCACTCGCTGACGATCTTGCACACCAATGACATACACGGCAAATTCATGCCGGAACGCGCGACGTGGCGGGATGACTCCGCGTTTGTTGGCGGCTTTGCCGCGCTGTCTGGAGCGTTAGACAGCGTACGCGCCGCGGACAAAGAGACAATATACCTTGATGCCGGCGACTTGATGACGGGCAATCCTATTTGCAACATCATTGAGAACGGCGTCGAAGGCGGCGCATTGCTTGAACTGCTCAATCTTTGCGGTTGTAATGCCACGTGCTTGGGCAATCACGAGTTCGATCTTGGCGCTGAGCACTTGCGGAAGTTCGCTGCGCGCAGTGACGTGCCAATATTATGTGCGAATGTCCGGGAGTTGTCAAACGGCACCCTGCTTTGTCCGGCCTCTCAGATTATTGAACGCGGAGGCCTGCGTGTTGGCGTCATAGGCCTGATTTTGACCGACCTTGCAGGCGTCGTTTCAGCCAAAGCGATAGCGCCCTTTGACATCGGCGACATTGCTCAAACGGCACAGCCGCTGATTGATGAACTGGACCCGCTGACTGATGTAATCATCCTGTTGACACATAACGGCGTTGATGACGACAAGGAACTTGCTCGGGTTGTGCACGGCTGCGACGTGATTATCGGCGGGCACAGCCACACTCGTTTGAAGGAACCGATTGTCGAAAACGGCGTCATCATTGCCCAAACAGGATCGTATCTCAAGAACCTCGGAGTGCTGAAACTTAACGTGCGCAAAGACCGGGTTGAATCTCACACCGGTGCGCTCGTCGAACTCGTTGAGAACAGATTCGTGCCGAGGCCGGAGGTTTTTCAGTATTGCGCACGCTTTACTGACCAAATTGAGCGAGAATATGGCGATACCATCGCCATTGCGGCCGAAACATGGAGCCGCAGCTACAACGAATCCAGCCCGCTGGGAAACTTGCTGTGCGACTTGCTCCGTGACGGAACCAACGCCGATTTCGCGCTGATCAACAGCGGCGGCATCCGTAAAGATCTGCGCGCAGGACCTGTACGAAAACTGGACATCGTGGAAGCGCTGCCATTCACCAACTCTGTTGTCAGATTTGAGGTTACCAGCGCAGAGATCGCTGTCTTCGCACGCAAGCAAGTCGAAGCACAAGTGGGCGGGAAGCAGGAAGTTCTACAGATGAGCGGGTTGACGATCAGCTACGTCAATTCAGGAGGCGCACCAACGGACGTCCAAATAGCGGTCAACGGCACTCCACTTGACTCGGCCCGGACATACACGGGTGTGTCCATTGACTATGTCCTTCAGTCTCAGTATGACAAATACTTGGGATTTCAGCCGCGCAAACTCGAAAACGTCGGCGTGCTGCTCAGCGATTTTATCATTACGGCGCTTGAACGCTCGGCAGCGCCTGTGTCTGCTAACTCCGAACTGAGACTCATTCAAAGATAATCATGTCCAACAAACCAAAAGTTCTGGTGCTGTGCACCGGAAACTCGATGCGCAGCCAGATGGCCGAAGGCCTTTTGCGTCACGATTTAGGCGCGCAAATTGACGTTTATTCCGCTGGAACACATCCCAGCCACGTCCATCCGTACTCAATCGCCACGTTGGCCGAGATCGGAATAGATATTTCACAACACCGCTCGAAGAGTGTGCGCGAATTCCTTAGTATCGAAATTGATCTCGTTATTACGGTTTGCGACAGCGCCAAAGAAAACTGTCCCATTCTTCCCGGCGCGAAGCGTATGGTGCATCAGCCGTATTCCGATCCGTTTCACATGCGTCCCGGACAAGACCCAGCCGAAATATTCGCGAGACTTCGAGATAAAATGCGGGGCGAACTCGTAGAAATCGTCAAGTCCGAATTAGGATTGGCAATTTAACACCAGACCGGTGCGTCATCCACGGCATTTGCTGGCCGCGCTACGGGTTCGTCCGGCAAAGAAGTCAGGAATTCTATCAAGGCACTTCTCACTTCTTCTGCCGCGAGCATCTGCATAGCGCGAGTTTTGAAACGCGCGCAGCCGTGCAGGCCTTTGACGTATGCCAAGAGGTGTTTGCGGAATTCAAGCACGCCGCGCCGCTCATCGCCGAAAAAGTCGGTGATCCATTCAAGGTGGGACAGCGCAGCACCCAACCGTTCGCGCGGCGTAGGCGCTGGACAAGCCACGCCGAAGCGCAAGAAGTGGTCAATTTCACGGAAGATAAACGGATACCCCATTGCTGCGCGCCCGACCATCACGGCGTCGCAACCAGTTTCACTCAAGAGTGTCACGACGTCGTGCGGCGTGCGCACGTCGCCGTTACCGACTACAGGAATGTTTACGGAGCGTTTGACTTCACCGATCCACTCCCAATGCGCCCGTCCTTCAAAGAAGTCACTGCGTGTGCGCGCATGTACAGTTACCCACGCCGCACCGGCATCCTCAACCGCGCGTGCAACAGGCACCGCATTCAATGATCGTCTGTCCCAACCGGAACGGATTTTCACGGACACCGGAATATCCACTGCCTTGACAGCAGCTTCCACGATGCGCGCGAGAAGGTTGACGTCTTTCAGCAACGCCGATCCGCCCTGGTTCAAGATAATTTTCTTTACTGGGCAGCCGAAATTCAGATCGAGACCATCAGGATTCAATTCTCGTAAGCGCATCGCCGCATCCGCCGCTTGGTCAGGTGATGTCGCGAAGTACTGAATGAAGTACGGTCGCTCTTCAGCATGAAAACCCGCCATGATGCGGGTTTTTTCATTTCTGCGCCTGACGCCTTCGCCAGAGAGCATTTCCGAGAACACCATACCTGCACCATGGCGCCGCGAGATTCTGCGCATCGCCGTATCCGTCCACCCCGCTAACGGAGCCAACAACACGGGGCGCTCGAGCGTAATCGGCCCGAGTTTCGTTGTTAAGTCTCGTTGTGTTGGCGTGGACATTTCGATTTACACTACTTTGGTTTGCGCGCTGTTGTAATCATCTCCATCGAGAACCAATGCAATGGCTGCGGCGGGTGATACCAAGCGCCGTAAGTTTCGATGGTTTCAAAACCGCTTGATTCAAGCAGTCCGCGAATTTCCGGGACTGTGTAGCAACGCACTCCGTCCTGCTCAGGATTCTGTCCCTCCATGATGATCTCGCCGTCTGCCGTGGCCAACTCCCAGGAGCCGCCCAAGCGGCATGTCTCCGGGTCGAAATCGGCGCGGTGCACCAGTAAGCCCTCATCGCATTCCAGCCACTCAGGGCCGAGATGATTGGACAACGCGTATGGGTGCTGCCCAGTTAAGAGCAATTTTCCACCGGGTTTCAATGCAGCATAGATGCGTCGAATCGTCTCTGCGTTTTCCTCGTCGGTGCCGAAGCCGAAGCTCATGCCCAAGACGACAATATGGTCGAATGGTTTTTCAACCGTGAATGTCCGCATGTCACCCACTTCAAATGTGCCATTCAAACCATGCTTCTTGAAGTGCTTTTGTGCATGCTTCACCAATACAGGTGTTATGTCTATCCCGTGCAGAACCGCGCCGCGCTCGGCCAGATAGCGCGCTTGGAAGCCCGCGCCGCAACCGAGATCGAGCACACGTTGACCGCGCCGAATGCCCAGCACCTTCCAACAGAACTCAACAACTTGCTGACTCTTTAAGTCAGATGCTTCGTCGCCGCCAACCAGCCGGATCCGCCAAAACTCAGCCCAAAATTCATCCCATGTCTTGACGACGCGGCGAAAATTCTTCTTTGCCATGATATCTTTGCTATCCTTCACGTTGTACAATTTTGATGGATTGACTGCGCGACCAGGGCAGCCAAGGTGTAAAAGGTACTTCGTCAATTTGACGGTATCCGGGCACATCGCCAAAAGTCACTGCAAAATGGTCATCAACAACCCACCACCAGCTCTTTCCTTCCGCTGGTTTATGGTCGCGTGAGTAGGTCGTTGAGCCGTTAAACTCTATACCACCGTCGATCTGCTGGGGCGGTATGTGCAGCTTTGTGGTAAGCCGGTCAAGCGCTTCCCAGCGCGCCTTGTTCCACGCGTGATAATCATGCGTGCCAGCAACGGAGAACAAAAAGATCATCAACGAAGCCGCAGCCGCGCCGCGCAACTGCCATGTTGCGGGGCGCTGCGCTGGCACTGAGATTATCAACCAGACCATCATCGCGGGGATCAGCACGATCAAGAAACGGTCAAAGAAGTTCACGACTATGATCACAAGAACATAGGCGTGCCCGAACAGGAACCAGAAAAGCTGCAGACCGGCCTTCTCGCTGCGGTGCTTAAAGCTCTTCCATGTGGACAATGTAGCCCGATAGACCAGTTGGAGAAGCACACAACTTAGTAGAAATGAGGCCGCAGTCACAACGAGCCAAAACCATGTTGGGGCATCGCCAACAACCTGCGTGCCGTTCAACAGGACATCTTTTAGCCTTGGCGGGCCTACTCCGAAATCGTAAACGACATTACGGATTAGTGGCATCAGCCTTGTGCCTTGAATCATCACGCCGAAAACCAATATGGTCCACAACAATGTCAACGATCGGGTCAAGCGTGTCGCGCCAAATATGTCCGACGGAGATTTGATGCGCAAAATGAGAAACGGCGAAAGATAGAGCCCCAAAGTAATGAGTAATCCGGCTGCGCTGCGAGCGAAATACAGGACGATCAAGTGGGGCGCACCACTGAACCGGCCTGCCGCTTGGTCAACATAAACGCTGCGCAAATCGGGGAAGCCAAAGCGCGGGAACAGGACGAACTGGTGCAAAGCATATAGGCCGACACAAAGCGCAACCGGCAAGCCGGCAACCAAGATTCGTTTCGCGGAGAACCCGCGCGTTAGCACATACGCCCCGCCGAATGCTGCCGCGATCAAGCCTGCGAACTGCCGTGCCATCATTGCAATAGCCAAGAACAACAGGAAAAGTAGATAGTCCTGCGTCTGCTCTATTTCCAAGAAACGCACGCAAAAAAGCAATGTCACAAGCGCGAACATCAGGAACGGGACATCCGTCATGAACGTTAAGCTCAAGCAGAAGAAGACCGGATTGGCCAGCAGCGAACCCGTGGCAGTCGAGATCTCTGACTCTGTTGCACCTGACCGCCGTAATATTTTGGAAAGAAAAACTGCAACAAGAAGAGCTGCAACTATCGTTGAAACACGCAATACAGCATGCGAGAATCCAAACACCGATGCGAAGGCCGAGCCCCATGCGACTACGCTCATCAGGGTCATCGAGGCCCAGCCTTGAGCGACATCAATCACTCCCCGGTTGACCAGCCCGTCCACAACGCGTGCGTAGCTCCAGTCGTCGTTGAGAGGGAAGTTTCCCCAGGGCGAGACCAGTAGCACTCCAAGGAGGAACAGCATGAGCTGGCCGCCGAGACTGTTCAGCAATGTTCCCAGCACGCGGACTCTCATGCTGCTCGGTGCCGCCCGGCCGGTCTAAATTGAGTTTTCATGTAACCTTAAAGATACTCTCTTCGGGCAGAATATGCAAACGCCGCAGGGGCTCTGCGGCGTTTGTGGAGTTACAAGGGGATAGCATGCCGACGCTATTTTTGCGCGGAGTCGCCAGTTTTAAGTATTGGATAAACAATTAATTGCTTGGGACTTATTTGCTGGAACAGATTTGGGTCAAAAAAGAAGCTGCAATGATCGCGGGGCACAGTGCCCACCAACGTCTGCTTGCGGCGTAACAGGCCATCCTCAGAAACCCAGTGCACCTCATAGCCTGCTGCGCCTGGCAAAGCGTCCCATTCGATCACCTGGCCATCAATGCGCGGTATGATTCGGCCGTCGTATTGTCCAGGCGAGATGTCGTCATTTCCCGATGACGGCGGCAGCCAGACGGAGAAGGCGCGGAGGGGCGCGTCGGGCGGCAATTTGGCCGACATTGCGCGATGATCCGTTGCGCTGAAATAGTACTCAATATGCGTGGCGTTACTGGGCAATGCCAAGGCACTGCGGTAGCGGTTCATGCCAATTGACGCGGGTGTGATCGTTGTCCAGTTTCCGCCGGGAAGAAACCTGTACGTCAATGAACGCATCACAATCGAGGTCGCTTGGTTAATCCGGAACGAGTCCGACCAACACTCGAATTGGAGCCGCACCGAGTCAGGCCGAGTCGAGTAGCTCAGTGGATCGTGGATGAAGAACGGGCCAATGTTCCAGCCCAGCGCGGAAAAATCCAGCAGCTTGTCATAGACGCTAAGGTCCCAGTCATAGAACTGCACGCCAACGCAATTGGGCGAGCGGTAACCTGCAACTGCGCCATTTACGGCGAGTGAGAAGCTTGAGCTTCCGTAGTAGGACATCACAGCATTATGGCCGTTGGCATTGAAAAAGGCGAATGTCGAATCAATATTCGTGCTGTAGTCGCTCATCGCCATCATCTCTATCTCTGGGTCAAGCTGCTGCAGCGCTCCAGTAGTCCAAGGCGACGTGTCAATTGGATGGCAGCGGTTGTCATCCACCCAAGTGTCAAATGCATCGCCGTAAATGCGCACCAGAACACCAGGGCGACGCGCCTGAATAACATCGTAAAGCTGGTTGCAGTGCCAACCGCAAAGCTGCCCCGGACTCATGCCGCGGCTCTGACAGAGCGGATCATATCCGGCAAGACTAACTTCGTTGATATGAATCTTAAATGCTTCTGGTGCCAGCGCAGAGTCAAGATTGCGAATTTGCGACTGGTAGTACTCAAATGGTTCGAGCAGGCTGAAGCACACCGTTTCTCGGCCAGTTTGATAGATGATCGCCGTGTGATAGTTAATCGTCACTTGCGTTCCCACCGGCAACTGTCCGCCATTGACGCGCTGCACCAGCGGCGTACGCACATAGCCCGGATAGGCCGGCGTCACTTGATCCGTCACAGTGTAATCAAGCCCTTCGTTCATCAGGACATTTCCGGGCTGCTTATAGACCTCGAGCGGGGTATCCGAACGTCGCAGCATGTTATTCAGACCTCGCGGCTCCAGCGTAACATCGTCGATCCACAGGTTGCCGCTGCAACCCACGTCCGGCCCAAGCCAGATTGATATCGTATCTAAATGAAAAGACGAAAACTCTCGTTCGACGAGCGTCCAATCGGCCGTCGCAGTCAACGGAATGCGCTGATTCTCGAAGTGGTTGTTCACCGGCTCATCACCCAAAATCATGAACCGGAGATTGCCGCTGAAACCTGACGTCTTTACCCAAAACTTGATCTTGAACAGCCTGTGATCACCAACGTAAAGACGATTGTGAACCGTTCTGTCGTAACCATAGCCGGAATTGAGATTCGCCCACTTCAGGGACGACGTTCCAGTGTGACGATTAACCTGATCCCGTGAAATTGTCGCGTAGCTCTCCGGCGGGTGCATAGTCCAATTGTTCGGGGCACCGCTCGCCCACGTCTCGAAGCCGCTATTGGACACATTGATCCCATAGGAGTTCGTCGTAAATCCAGCGCTCCCCACCGTCATGGCCTCATTCAGAATCGGCACGCCCTCTTGCCAACTCAGATTGGGCACTCTGAGTGCCGTGCGATCCACACTCATCGTCAAATGCTGCGCGCGACGTTTGAACTTCGCCCGCAAGTATGCCGATGCGCTGTTGCCGAAATTGCTGCGCACCGGGTTGCCGCCATCCGGATCATTCCACTCGATCTCGTCCATCTTATAAAGATAAGACAAATCTGCCAGTGAATCGGCGTAGTCAAGCTGTGACTGAATGCGGACGTTCGAGTTTATCGTGCATACCCGCTTGGGCAAATCCGGCCAATCACGAATATAGGCGCGTTCAATTGTGGAGACGCCATAAAACCCACTAATCAGCTCAAGCAAGCTTAGCAATCCCCACTGCAGCCCGGGCTGATCGGCTCCGGCCAAGTATATGACATTGTCACTCACCCAAAGCTGATACTCTTCTTCATGCGTCATGATTCCGAGACCAGGCAATTGCGATGTGCTCAAAGAATCCATCAGGCGCGGAAATCGCGCCGGACTTCCTACCCACAGCGAGACGCCCTGCCCAGTCCACTCGGATTCTGACAATACCACAGGCGGCAAACCCATTGCCGTCGTAAGTTGTGCCACATATTCATCACGGACGTTCGCTTCCCAGGGTTGCGGGCTGTCCGGCATGACCAAATAGAGCGCGCCTTCGACAATCAGCGGCGACACCGCCGTGATGCCCATCTGTTGGGGGCGCGGCTTTATAGAGTACAACCCCGCATAGGTTGAGACGGCAGACGCCAAGACGACCAATAGGGTAATACTGTGTGCGGCAAGACGCATGGATTTTGGCATGACACAATTCAACAACATGACCTTCCATCCTACAGATTTTTCCCTGTAATTGCAAGCATTTGGAGGCGAGTTTCTCATGTCTCTTCCGCCGTGTCCAGCTGCAACGCTGCAACCAGCGCCGCATGAATCTGCTCTGGATTGAACGGTTTCGCAACATAACCGTTCATCCCAACACCCAAGCAGGCCTCACGGTCGCCTTGCAGTGCGTTGGCTGTCAGGGCGATGATTGGTATATTGGGCCTAACCTGCAACTGCCGGATCCGCTCACATGCCGTCATTCCGTCCATTACTGGCATTTGCACGTCCATCAAAATTGCATCGAATTGCTCGGCCTGGTGCATTTCCAGCGCCTCCAATCCATTGACTGCAATCTTGACCTGACAGCCCAATCGTTCAAGAATCCTCTGGGCAAGTTTCTGGTTCACCGGATTGTCTTCCGCGACCAGAACACTGAGGCCAAGGCGCACCTTGCTCGCATCAGACTTGGCGACCGGCGCCGGTATTTGAATTGCGGGCATTGCACTCTCAACTTGTGCATCGGAGAGCGCCGCCCAAATTACCTTAGCACGATTCGGACTCTCTACAGCCGCGGCCAGCAGTGAATTCGGTGAAGAAGAGAATCTGCTTCGGCGCGCATGGTCGGCGAGAATGACCACGCGCCGCTTAGAAGCCTGCGGATGACGCTGTATCGCATCTGCCAGCGCAATCACATCAGATTCGGGGACGCCGCTGCCAATCAGCAACGCACCACGTTGCGAAGAATCAACAAGACCTGTGAACGCTTCCTCCAGGTTCTCGGCCAATCGGCAACGCCCGCCAACAGCTTGCACAAAAGACTTCAAGAATGGCGCCCGCGGCTCTAAGACAATCCAATCATTCGCCAAGCTGGCATCAAGCGTGTTGATCGCGCCTGCGATGATCTCGTGAGTCGTTCGCACATTAAACTCACTGCCTTGACCAGGAGAGCTGGTTACCGTGATATCGCCACCCATAAGATTTGCCAGACTGCGGCAAATGGAAAGGCCTAATCCTGTTCCGCCGAATTGCCGCGACGTCGAGGCGTCGGCCTGCGAGAAATTCTCGAAGATAACAGACTGTCGGTCTTCCGGTATTCCAACTCCTGTGTCCACCACCTTGCAAGTCAAGTTTACAGTATCACTATTGCACTTGCCCTCAATTTCCACAAATACGTAGCCCTCAAGGGTAAATTTGATGGCGTTGCCCAACAGGTTTGAGAGGATCTGCCGCAGCCGCATTGCATCACCGCGAATAATCTCCGGCACATCTCCGCCAACCCGATAGCCCAGCTCAATGCCCTTCGCCGAAGCTTGAAGCGAGAACAGCATCACGATACTCTCCACAAGCTCGCGGACGACAATCTCACCTTGTTCAAGTTTCATTTGCTTGGCTTCGATTTTTGACAAATCGAGAATGTCGTTAATCAGAGTCAACAACGACTCGGCGCAATCTTGAACTGCCCGGCCGTACTCACGCTGTTCGTTGCTCAGCGGGTGCTCCATCAGCAGACGCGTGAAACCGACGATACCGTTCATCGGCGTCCTGATTTCATGCGACATGTTCGCCAGGAAGTTGCTCTTGGCGACGCTTGCCGTTTCTGCGGCGGCGGCGAGTTCGTTCGCGCGAATAATCGCACTTTCCAATTGGAAGTTCGCGAACTCAAGTTCGTCGTGCGAGCGTTTGAGCTGCACGCCCTGTTCGCGGCGCTCGGTTACATCCACAAATCCGCACAACATGGCGGGGTGCGCCTGCCAGAGAATTTCCCGCGTCGTCAGGCTGCACCACTGATCAACTTTTCCCCGTCGGCGAACGCAAACTTCCCAGGATTCAAGTGACGCGCCCGTGCGAACCGCGCGTTCAAGCGAGTATCGGTCGCCGGCGTCAATCAGCAAATCCCAAACGACACTGCAATTCGGATCGTCGCCGCTCAGACCAAAGAAATCCTGAAAATTCGTATTCGTATAGCTTAGCTCACCTGTCCACTCATCCACGACACAAACCGCTATCGGCGCCGCTTCGATAATGGTTCTATTCCGCCCTTCGCTCTCTTCAAGAGCCCGCAACATATGGTTGAGCGACACTGAAAGCTCGCCGATTTCGTCCCTCGATGTAACGCTCGAAATCACATTCTGCTGGCCAGCCGCCCGCAAGTTCATGGCCGCGCGGATCGTCATCAATGGCCGAATGATATGTTTGTTCGCGAGTGTGTAAGCTGCGATAAAGAGAACGACCAGCGCACCTATCAAGAACAATAGCAACCTGGCCATGTCCTCGAACACCGCCTGTCTTGCGAGCGTCGTATTGAGCACAATCAAGATGCAGTAGGTATCGCCCTGGTCAAAGTGCCCAAGGCCGACAACATGCGCAACGGCATACCGCCCATCGGAGTAATAGCGAGAGTCTGTCGCGCGGCCGGATGACATAACCGACTTAATGTGCGCGGCCGCTTCAGGCTGGTCAATTTCCTCGATGTGCTGTCCCGCAAGTGCATTCCGGTTGCAGGCCACGATAAGACGATCACTGCGGTTTACTACGTAGATCCGATTCACTTCTCTATTGGAGGCCAGCGAATTTACGAGACTTGATAGTTCAGATTGATCCGCGAGGCGCGTCGTCGAGCGCAATGAAATTTGAATGAGATCTGATCGTGATTGCAGTTGTCCTTCGAGCTGTCGTTTGAATATCTGGCCGACTCCCATCACGCCAAGAAACGCCAAGAGCGTTCCAATCAGCAAAACGGGAACACCCAGTTTAAGCGGGAGTGATGATTCAAAGCGTTCAATGAGGCGTTTTATCATCGAACGTAGTCTCCCGGGTACCGCGACTGCTGGCCTCGCCCATAGTCAATCTGCGATGTTGTGGACTGACTCATGAAGGCCCGGCCGTGCCAATAGGCCTCCATTTCTCCGAATGGGCCGCTCCTTCTCAAGAGCGAGTCTTGTGCCATGACGCCATGCAGTTTCCATGTTCGCATTTTCTGTAAGAACGCTGTTGTATCACAGTGCTCGCGGGAGATGTTCACGACCGCGCAGCCCAATGTGTCCGCCGAAACGATAAGCCGTGAATGCTCGAACGCCATCAGAACTCTCTGCCAGTCGTCACGCCGTGCCATCATAGCCGAGCGGGAACCGACGAGTATTTCCGCTTCCGCATGATTGTGGCAGTCTCGTATGCCGGAAGCTGGTATTGTGTCGCAGCGCGAGGCGATCAACACGAGTATCCCTGCTTCATTCACGGGATTGGATCCGTGCACGAAGCCTTCAAATGTCATCAGCGCGGCGTCCGTGTCACCGTCTTCGAAACTCTCCCACGACTCGCCGCGTGAATTCAACTCGACAAGCTCGACCTCCACACCGTAATGCGTGAACAGCCCATGCTCCTGAGCGGAGTAAAACACTGCCGAACCCGCGGTCTTGGATATGGCAATTCGCAGTGGCGGTTCTCCTATCGGTGCACAGCCGACGACAAGGCTCGCCAAAATCATGGAAGTTGTTATAACAAGTTTATGCATCATGATGGACTCGTTTTGTTGTAGTGCTGCAATTTCGGTTCCATAGATACAAAAGGGCAGGCCCAGCGGCCTGCCCTTTGAAAATCACGTCTTTGACGCCCTAAAAAGCCACGGGCTCTTCGTACTCGGAATAGACTTCCTTCAAGATATCCACCATTTCACCCAAGGTGCAATACGCATGCGCCCCTGCAATCAGGTGCGGCATTACGTTTTCGCTCTTTTCAGCTGCTAACTTTATGTTGTCCAAAGTCTCCTGAACCGCCCGCCCATCCCGGCGGCGGCGCAGCGCGTTGAGTTTGTCCACCTGCTGCTTGCGGCAGGACTCTTCGGAAATGTCCAGAATGGGAATCTCGATCTGTTCGTTCTCCTGCACGTATCGGTTGACCCCGACTAAGACACGTTCTCCCCGGTCGAATTCTGACTGATAGACTTGCGCCGCGCGAGCCAGTTCCCGCTGGAAGAATCCGCTCTCGATACAGGCCACTACGCCGCCCATCGCTTCGATTTTCTCGAAGTACTTGTTGGCACCGTCTTCCATTTTGTCTGTCATCCACTCGACAAAATAGCTGCCGCCAAGCGGGTCAATCGGGGCGCCTGCCAGCACCTCGTGCTTGAGCACCTGTTGCGTGCGCATCGCGAGCGTCACGGCTTTCTCGCTGGGAAGAGCCAGCGTCTCGTCCATGGAATTGGTGTGCAGACTCTGGGTGCCGCCCAAGACCGCCGCCAGCGCCTCGGTCGCCGTGCGAATCAAATTCACTTCGGGCTGCTGCGCTTGCAAACTGCAACCCGCCGTTTGAGTATGGAAACGGCACAACAGAGAACGTTCGCTCTTGGCGCCGTACTTCTCCTTCATGCGTGTCGCCCATATACGCCGGGCCGCGCGGAATTTTCCAATCTCCTCGAAAAAGTCCAAGTGGGAATTGAAAAAGTGCGAGAGGCGTGGAGCGAATTCGTCCACTTCAAGTCCGCGCTCAATCGCGGCCTCGACATAGGCAAATCCGTCCGCCAATGTGAACGCCAATTCTTGGACTGCGGTCGAACCCGCTTCACGAATGTGATAGCCGGAGATCGAAACAGGATTGAATTTCGGCATCTCGCGTGTCGCAAACTCTATCGTATCCACAACCAGCTTGAGCGACGGGGCTGGAGGGTAAATGAACTCCTTCTGGGCAATGTACTCTTTGAGAATATCATTCTGCAATGTACCACCGAGATCCGCACGTTTCCAGCCCTGTTTTTCAGCAGCGGCAATGTAGAATGCCCAGATAATCGCTGCCGGAGAGTTAATCGTCATCGAAGTCGTGACCTTGCCCAACGGAATGTCCTTGAACAATATCTCAGCGTCTTCCAATGAAGCGACATTTACACCGCACTTACCGACTTCGCCTAAAGACCACTCTGAGTCCGGGTCTCGACCCATCAAGGTCGGCAGATCAAACGCGACGGAGAGGCCATCCCCCCCCTGATCGAGGATGTAACGATAGCGCTTGTTCGTCTCTTCCGGCGTAGCGAAACCGCTGAATTGCCTCATGGTCCACCACTTGCCTCTGTACATCGTCGCGTGCACGCCGCGAGTATAGGGGAACTGACCCGGGAAGCCGAGCTTACTCATGTACTGCTCGGCCTGAGACGGATGCTCAGTCCAAGCGAGAGGCGGCACTTCCATACTTGAAGTCGTGACGAATTTGCGCCCGTTACCTGGGCCGCCCTTGCCATCGTAATCGGTCTCCCAGCGACGCCGGGCGGCCAGCAGTTTTTCCAGCGGGGTCATGCCTCTGCCTCAAATTTGTTGAAACCGGAATTTAGGGAATATTCCCCGCTAAGGCAACTTACCAAAGCCAAAACGTGACCCCAATGCCTCCTTGGATCGAAAGCTCGGTCTCGGGCGCTAACTCGACGCCGGGGGCAAATTCCGCCCAGGCATCCACGATAGAGTAAGGGAAATGATACTTTAGTCCAACCGGGACACGCACCCCAAGGGTATTGTCGTCGTGCTCATCGTTGGCAAAGGTCATATAGACTCCGCCGCCATAGTACCACTTCCACTCTCTCGGCATATCCATAATGTAATCATACATTTGAAAATCAGCCGATACAAGGAACCACTCATCCCAGGACCAAGCACCCCCGATATCAATCGCGGAAGACTTGTCCCAATAAAATTGCGCGTTTAGGCCGGTGGGTTCGCCGATGAATGGGCCGATGCCGAAATTATCCCGGTCTTTCGCTGCCGACAGGGAGGCAAAAACGAGACAAAAAAGCAGGCTGAAGAGGATTCGATGTTGCATGAGAAGTTGCTCCGATTTGGGGTTCTGAATGTTCATCTTGCTGGTCATGTCCATAAGTGTCTATATCATAACGCATTGCCGACCCAGCGTGTTCCATTTGGTTGGGCCGCAAAGTCGTCCAGTCGTTTGAAATTGCCTCAAGTTATTGTATCTTTGAGGATTCTACTGCCTATGAGTACTACCCGCTACACCTATCACGTTTTCGTCTGTGAAAACCGGCGTCCTGAGGACGACCCGAAGGGCTGCTGTGCCTCCAAGGGTGGAGGTGACATACTACAGCTTTTACGCGAGAAGGTCAAAGGGGCGGGCTTGGCGGCAAAGATCCGAATTAATGCCTCAGGCTGCTTGGCCAATTGTGCTCGCGGTGCGACGGTGGTTGTCTATCCGGAGGGGATTTGGTACTCTTTTGTGAAACCAAGCGACCTTGATGAGATATTCGAACAACACTTGCAGGGCGGTCAAGTTGTGACGAGACTGCTTGACCCGATGTTTCACGCAGACCGCCTACAGGCGGGAGGCGGCAAGTGAAGAAATTGCTCGTCCTGTTATTCGTGTACGCGCTTGCACTGGCGGCAACGATTGAACTGCCGAGGCCGAATACACTTGAGTCGCCCTCGCTACCAAACGCGTTGCCGACGACTGTTGCAGTCCGGCTGCAATCGGCGCAAGAAAATCGGCCGCAACAGAATCGGGGTGCGCTGGACGAAATTCCGTGCATTCGAGATTTTGGACTCGCTGCCAACGACACCGCAGAGAGAGTGCTTGGATTTCCCACGGGATGGGCAGTCTATTGCTGGCTTGATGAAACTTGTGAAACCTGTGCACCCAATGAACCAACTCGCGTGGATAGCTTGCGCGTTCGGCTCAAACGCATGGATGGCAGCCCCGCTGATACCTTGGACTTGAGGATTGACTTCTGCTGTCCGGCAGATGGGATGAACGCGTGCTCGGGCGTAGGCTTTCTGCGCGACTTCCGGACGGCGTCCGTTATCTTTCCAGCTGACTCGGCGGATTCGCTTGGCCAATTCGTCACGGCAGAAATCGTATTTGAAGGCGTTCTTTGTGACTCGATAGGTTCTTTCGTTGGCATTGTAAGCCAAGGGACGCGACAAGGCAGTCTTGTACTGCTGGCGGGGGATGCGGTCGGAGTGGACATTCAACAATGTGAAGCCTTCGTCCAGCGGGATTCGCTCGAGGATTGGACTACCGTCTGGGGCGATCCATCCGGGCCGCCAATTGAAGTTTCTTATGCATGCGATTTGGGCGACAGCATAGTCGTGCCGCCGTGCGCAGGAGTGTGCGAGTTCACGAACTTTTATGGCTTACAGGCCTATTTCGACCCGCAGACGAATATCGTTTATCAATGGCTTGATCCGGGTGATTGGTTTCTGCCCTTGCAGCCGCGAGCTGTGGATTTCAAGCTATATTTTGAAGCCTTAGGTTCGGCGAACGACACCGCCTACATGCGGGCACTCTTCGCGTGCCCCGGCTTTGGCGACATGTGCTGTCCGCCTGAAGAACCGCTTTGCGTTATGCCCCTAAGAATTCGCCGGGGCAGCGCATTTCAAACCGTGTTGGACGTTCATGCAGATGTTTCCGACATCACGTGTTGTCTGAGCGAGCCATTTTGGATGGGACTGGTCATTGACTCCGTTACTGCTGGCGCCGTCAAACCGAGTTTCTTGTTTTCGTCCTCGGATGTTGATCCGCATCCGCCTTTGCCGTGTGAACAATGGACCGGCTCCGCGGGGACACTACAATCGCAACGGACGGATGACATCGGCTGGGCGGATATTTCACTGGATGCCCTTTGCCAAAATTGCGGCGGTATTACGCCTGAAATCTGTTCGCCTCAACAGCAGAGTCTCGATTGTGCTGGTGCCGCAGCTATTCCTTGCTCGGAATCCGGAGTCACGCTTGCTGGACTTACAATCGGTGTCGGAAATGGCCAGGCCCGGCGCTATTGTTGCAGCGACCTGAGCTTCTCAGGCCCCGAATTGGTATTCAGCATGGCCGCTCCCAATCAAGGCAATTTGTTTGTACGCGCCGCGACGGATACGCTGGAACATGTCGCATTGTTCTTGCTCGAAACCTGTGATACACGACAGTGTGTTGGATTTGGAATTGACTCGCTGTTCGCGACGGGACTGATTCACGGTGATTACTTCATTGTAGCGGAACGGTTGACTGACCAGCCCATTACTTTTGACTTAAACGTCGTTTGCATCGCCGATTGCAATCATGAAATCTGTCGCACGGACGTGCGCGGACCCGGTGGAATTGGCAACCGCTACTTGGACGGCGAAGGCGATGGCGCCGGGAACACGTTCTACCAGAGCTACTACCCGGGCACGGGAAATTCACAGTATATTCTGCGGTTCAACGCGATGAATTGTGATTCGCTGTCACCGATCATTTGGAATTCACAAGAAAACTCGCCTTGTCGCATGCTGGCCTTTGACCCGCGCAGCGGCGGTGAGTTCTGGTGCGGCACGACGGATAACTTTTTCACGGGTACCGGAAGACTGTATCGCGTATCCAACGGTGGAGGAGTCATCCAGTCCTGGGGCGCGTTGCCCGGATTAAGCATTATGCGTTGGTCAGGTGCGGCATTTGATCCTACGCACAACCATATGTGGGTGCTGATTCGTGACTCGTCGAACACTGGACATTCGCGGGGGTATGAAATTGACCTCAGCAATCCACTCGCGCCGCGAGTGATTCAGGGGCCACACCTGTTGCCACATCAGAGTCCGAACCAGTCGCTTTCATCGGCAGGCTCCGACTACGCGCATTTGTCAAACCACTTGCTGGTGGTTCATCAGGGCATGCCCGATGATTTCGTGCAGTGCTACGAAGACTTGAATCCGGGATATGACGGGCCATTGCCGGGACCAGGACTTGTTCCCGTCGCATGGTGTTCTCCAGACAGCAACAGTCTGCAAGGCTACGGCATCGCGGCGATTGAGGATTCCTCGGGCGGCAAGATTGCGATGATGAATTTCACGGATTCTGATTGGCTGCATCCGTTGGCGCTCTATCCCCCACCCTGCCGAATCACACCGCCCTATTGCCTGCCGCCGGAGAATCTCACTCTCGCCATGATCTCGGGTGGAACGCGTTTGACATGGATGGCAACATATCCAGGCGTTTACGATATCTACAGTTCGACTGTGCCGGACAACGATGGCAATCCCGATGGCGGTCTCGACCCACTGTTTACGCTCGAGGAAAGCCTGCCGCTTCCTGCCGGGCAATCGCAGTGGGACGATCTGCACGGACTGTTCGACTACAAGATTTATTCTATCGTGCTCACATGCTCGACACAGGTGGCGCGATAGTTTCTCTCCAAATTCATTCTACAGGAAAATACTCTCGAAAGGCAGTCTATGGCAACCCGTATTGAGGAACTTCTGGGCAGTGAGGCCCAGGCCCTATTAACTTATACTGTGGAAGGCGTCAAGAAAGATTCGCTGCATCTGCCCGGACCGGATTTCTTGGATCGCGTGTGGACGCAATCGGATCGGCCTATGGCGGTTATCAATGGTTTGCAGCGTATGTACAATACCGGTCGTCTGGCCGGCACTGGCTATCTGTCGTTGTTTCCTGTGGATCAAGGCATCGAGCATAGCGCAGCAGCATCGTTCGCACCCAACCCAATCTTTTTTGATCCTGACGGCATTGTGCGGCTGGCCATTGAGGGCGGTTGCAACGGTGTGGCATCCACTCTGGGCGTACTCGGCCTAATGAGCCGCAAGTATGCGCACAAGATACCCTTTATCGTTAAGCTCAATCACAATGAGTTTCTGAGTTACCCCAACAAATTCGACCAGATCGAGTTTGGCACGGTGCAGCAGGCGTATGATCTCGGCGCAGCGGGCGTTGGTGCGACGATCTACTTCGGCTCGGATGAGAGCGGTCGGCAGATTCAGGAAGTCCGCAAGATGTTCGAGGCGGCCCACAAGCTCGGCATGTTCACGGTGCTGTGGTGCTACACGCGCAATCCGGCGTTCAAGAAGGACGTGGACTATCATGTGTCAGCGGACTTGACGGGTCAGGCCAATCACATCGGAGTGACGATTGAAGCGGACATCATCAAGCAGAAGATGCCGGAAAACAACGGCGGCTATAACGCAGTTAATTTCGGCAAGACGCACAAGCGGGTCTATGGCGAGCTGGTCAAAGAGCATCCGATTGATTGGACGCGCTGGCAAGTTGTAAATTGCTATATGGGCCGGTGCGGATTGATCAATTCTGGCGGCGCAGCGGGAACGAATGACCTTGCCGATGCCGTTAAGACGGCGGTAATCAATAAGCGAGCGGGAGGTATGGGCTTGATCAGCGGCCGCAAGGCGTTCCAGAAGCCGTTTAACGATGGCGTGGCTATTCTCAATGCAATTCAAGATGTTTATCTTGACAAGAGCATCACGGTCGCGTAAGCATGTCGCGTATTGATCCTGAACTGCTCGCAATTCTCGTTTGTCCGTTGTCAAAAGCAACGTTGGTGCAGGCCGGTGATCAACTGGTATCTACTGACGCAAAGACTCGGCGGGCTTATGGCATTGTGGAAGGTATTCCTGATTTGCTGCTGGAGCACTCGCAAACTCTGAGCGAGAGCGAGTGGAAAGCGGCGATGAACTCCGCAGGCAAATAATACTGCGAGTAATTCCAACAAAAAAGCGGCGGTTCGATGTGAACCGCCGCTTTTGCTATTCTATGAATATCGCCTTAACCATTCGCTCCGGCAGACTTAATCCGCACACCTTCTTGCGGATTGTCCACAAAACCGGGAATCTTTTCACGAATCAATGTCAACATGGTCTCGTCCGACGGATCGGTCGTTTCCATATTGATGCGTTTGGCTTCGACTTTGCCAACCTTCGCGTCTTTGCCGAACACGAAGTCGAGGCGGCCCAATGTTCGACCATCCCGCTGTGCGCGGACGATGCGGGTGTCACCAATTGTCCAGGGGGCATCTTCGTTGGCGCGGAAACTGCGGCCGCCGATGACTGCGTTGACAGAAGTGAATTCCTTCGCAATCAGACTGTCCGTTTGGTCACCACAGGTTGAGAGCACAAGAATTAAGTCCGCTTTGCCGGCGAGTTCGGGTATGACCCGGCGGGCAGCCGTCAGCGGATCATCAATCGTAACGCCCGACGGTAACTTGCTTGAGTCAATGCGCATCGTCTCTTTTGATCCGCACAGCCCAACATAGGCCACGCGCGCGCCTTTGACGTTTTCAATCGAATACTCGTCGGCCACAAGGCTGCCGTTTGCGCGAACATTGGCGGAAACGAATTTGAAGTCGGCCGACTTGCGTGCGGCCTCATAGACATCCATGCCGAGCGCCAGTTCGCGCTCGCTCACGTTGACAACGTTTGTGCCCATGTGATTGAGTGCAGCGACAGACAGCTCGCCACGTGAGTTGTCCACTTCCGGTGTGCCCGTCAAGAAGTTACCCGCGTCACAATAGACCGCATTGGCATCCGTGGCTCTGGCATCGCGAATCTTGGCGCTGCGCTTTGTGATGCCCCCGCCGTTTTTCTTGCATCCACAGCCTTCGATCTTGCCGCGCGTTTCCGAAGAATAAAGAACCGTTACAATCGTGCCCTCTGCGACCTTCGAACTGCATCCGGCGGAAAGTACGGCGCTGGTTATCAACAGACCTATCAAAACAAGATTCATGACGCTCCTGCAAATTTGAACAAACGTACTTACCCTGCACACCTTGAGAACGCCCGAAGGCGGGATGATGTTCCAGTCTTGTTAGAAGGTCTGGATTAGAGCCATTCCCCGGTGGATGACGCCGCGGGCTTTGCCGGTCAATTCCCAGCCGCCGTAGGGGGTATTGCGCGAAAGGGACTTGAAATCGTCCGGATTGACTTTCCACTTGTGCGTGGCGTCAATGATCGTCAGATTGGCCTGTTCTCCAGCGGCGATACGCGGAATTGGCTGCGACAAAATCCGTCGCGGCGCATACACGGCACGATCCAGAAGCTGTTCAAGCGACAAGCCTTTGGGCATGAAGTGCGTCAGAGCCAATGACAAAGAGGTTTCGAGACCAACGATGCCGAACGGTGCAACGTCAAACTCCTGCGTCTTGTCCTCCCACGAATGCGGTGCGTGATCCGTGCAATAGACCTCCAATGTGCCGTCGAGGAAAGCATCCCAGCAGGCCTGCCGATCCGCTTCTCCGCGCAGTGGCGGGTTCATCTTGAAATTCGTGTCAAACGTCTGGCAGGCCTCATCTGTCAAAAGAAGGTGATGCGGACAGACTTCACCGGTGATCTTGATACCTTTTCGCTTGGCGTTGCGGATCAGTTCGACTGTTTCACGCGCAGATACGTGGCAGATGTGAATGGCGCCGCCCGTGTATTCGGAAATCAACACGCAGCGGGCTACGTCTATCGCTTCGGCAATCGTGGGCATGCCGCTGATGCCGAGGCGAGTGGACCATTCGCTTTCGTTCATCGAACCGCCTTCGGCCAAATAGATGTCTTCGGCATGCTCGAAAATCCGGGCGCCCAGCATGTTGGCATATTGAACCGCATTGGACAGTACGGCGCTGCTCTTCACCGGCCCGCCATCGTCGCTAAAGGCGCGCACGCCGGCTTCGACAATTTCACTCATGTCCACAAGTTCTTTGCCCGCACGGCCACGAGTCACTGCCGCAACCACGTGTACATCCACCGGGAACGAACGTGCTTGGTCACGCACCCAGTTCACGGACGCCGCGTCGTCAAGCGGAGGATTTGTGTTCGGCATGCAGGCAATTCCGGTGATACCACCGTTCATCGCCGCCATGCAACCAGTCGCAATTGTCTCAGCGACTTCCTTGCCGGGTTCGCGCAGATGAACGTGCAGATCAAACCATCCAGGAGTAATCCAGTGCCCGCGCAGGTCAACAACATCCGCCCCAGCCGGTACGTCAGTTGGCGTGGGCTGAAGCACTCCATCGCGAATATGCAAATTCATCACTTGATCCGTGCCGTGCAGCGGATCAATGACGCGGGCGCCTTGCAACAAAAGATTCTCGGCACGCGCAGGTTTGTCAAATCGAGTATATTTGCTGGTCATTTTTCGTCCTATGCTGAAGGTTCGGCGCGTCCGCCTGCCAAGAGATACAGAACAGCCATGCGCACGGCTACGCCGTTCGTGACCTGCTGCAGAATGACTGAATGCTCGCTGTCGGCTACGTCGGAAGTAATTTCGACACCGCGATTCATCGGGCCGGGATGCAGGATTGTCAATGGCGCGCTTGCCTGTTCAAGCCGCGCGCGTGTAACACCAAAGTATTTGTGATATTCGCGCAACGAAGGAAACAGTCCAGCCGTCTGGCGTTCCAACTGAATGCGCAAAATGTTCAACGCGTCGGCCCGGCGAATCGCTTCATCGAGACTGTTTGTGATTTCCACACCCATTCGCTCAATTCCGCGAGGCAGCAGCGTTGACGGACCGCAAACGATCACTTCGGCACCCATTTTCTTCAGCCCGATTATGTTTGACATCGCCACACGCGAATGCAGGATGTCGCCGACCAAGGCGACACGCAGGCCTTTCAGCGATCCGTATTTGTCGCGCAGGGTCATCATGTCGAGCAAGCCCTGCGTCGGATGTTCGTGGCGGCCATCACCGGCATTGATGATGATAGACTCCAAGTGCCGCGCCAAGAAATGCGGGCTGCCCGGCGACTTGTGGCGCATCACGACGACGTCCACCTTCATCGCTTCGATATTCAGCGCCGTATCCAGCATCGTTTCACCTTTGGCTAAAGCGCTGCCTGATGCTGAGAAGTTCAGTGTGTCGGCGGAGAGACGCTTCTCAGCTAATTCAAAGCTTGTGCGCGTGCGCGTGGAATTCTCCAAGAAGAGATTCACAACGGTCACACCACGCAACGTCGGTACCTTCTTGACCGGACGGTTCAGAATGTCACGCATTTGCAGCGAAGTGTCGAGGATCGTCTGGATTTCGGCCGCGCTGTAATCTGCGAGGCCCAGCATGTGCTTTTGTGACAATAGGCTCACTTTTCGACCTCCACCAGATAGATCGCGTCTTCCTGATCCACTTCGGTCATGTGGACTTGCACCTCTTCATTCATGCTGGTCGGCACGTTCTTTCCGATGAAGTCCGGTTTGATAGGCAATTCGCGGTGTCCACGATCCACCATCACCGCCAATTGCACACGCTTGGGGCGGCCATGATCCATGATAGCCTCAAGCGCCGCACGCACCGTGCGGCCCGTGTAGAGCACGTCATCAACCAGCACGACGTTGAGGTCGTACAAGTCGAATCCAATTTCGGTTTGCTGCACTTGGGGCTGACGCAATGAGGTGCGGTAGTCGTCGCGGTAGAGCGTAGCGTCCAGCACGCCGACCGGAACTTCGCGGTTTTCAATTTCGCGGATTTTTTCGGCAACACGGCGTGCGATAAACACTCCGCGCGTCTGCATCCCGACCAGTCCGAGCCGCTCGGTGCCGCGGTTGCGCTCGATGATCTCGTGCGCTATGCGGGTGATCGTCCGCGAAAAGCCAGCCGCATCCACGAGCTTGGCTTTGATTTTTGTCTGCATTGATTTATGCCTTCAGAAAAGAGAAAATCCATCGGTCGGCCGATGGATTCCTCAGTTCGGAAACCTTATCGGCCTCGCTGTGCCTGATTAAAGGTCAATAGTTTCTTGGTTGCTGCAACTCTTAGAACATCCCGAGCCGCATCCTCGCCTCGTCGCTCATCATATCCACGCTCCACGGTGGGTCCCAGACAATCTCGACGTTGACTTCGTTTACACCGTCCACGCGAAAAACCGCATCACGGCACAGGTCGAGAATCGTACCCGCCAATGGACAGCCCATGGTTGTCAAAGTCACTTTGACATCCACTTTTCCGCCGTCAATTTCGATGCCGTACACCAATCCCAAATCGGTGATCGGGAGATGTAGTTCCGGATCGTAAACCGTCTCAAGTGAGCTGTAAACTTGTTCTTCGGTGGGCATTGACTATTAGATCTTCTTGCGAATCGGAGGAAAAAGTGCAGCGGCGGCCAGTGTTTTTAATACTGTGCCGGGCAGGAACGGAAGGAACCCGAGCGCCAGCGCTGAGCCTTCAGGAACAAAGCGCGTGAGCCAAAGCACGCCAGGCACAAATATTATCAAATGGCCCAGCGTCATGGCCAGTAGCATCTTGCCGTAAGTGCGATCAAAACCCTTTTCGGCGAGCTTACCGCAAACTAACGCGCAAAGCACGAAACCGAGCAAATAGCCACCTGTTGGCCCAAGCAGATAGAGAGCACCGCCAACGCCGCCTGCGAAGAACGGCAGTCCGGCTGCACCTTCGAGAATATAGGTCAAGACAGCCATCGCGCCCAAACGAGAGCCTAAGGCCATGGCTACGGCAAGAACAGCAAAGGTCTGTCCCGTGACTGGAACAGGGCTAAGAGGCAGCGGGATAGAAATCTGAGCGAACAAAGCAATCAGCAAACTACCCAGGACAACTTGCAGTGCGGCGTACGCGGTTGAGGACATTGCCGGAATGCGAGTACGAAGTGATGATGCTAACGGTAAGTACATTTTCAATTCTCAATGCGAATATGTAAAAGGGGAAATAACAAAATTAGGCGAGCAGGCCAACCTGTTTGGCGACGGATTCTGCCATGTTGCGGAAGACGCCGTTCAGTTCAGACATAGACTCGATGGCAAGCATCGGGTCGCCGGCGTCGGCAGCCGTAACAAGTTGCGGCACGAGCGGTAGGCGGCCAAGCAACGCGCATCCGAGTTTTTCGGCCTCGCGTTCGGCTCCGCCAATACCAAAGATATGCGACTCACCGCCGCAGTGGGGACACTTGAAGCTCGCCATGTTCTCGACGATACCCAAAATCGGAACATTAAGTTTCTGGAACATCGCGACGCCTTTGCGCGCGTCAATGAGCGCCAAGTCTTGCGGCGTAGAAACAATCACTGCGCCGTCAAGTTGAATACGCTGACTTAAGGTCATCTGCGCATCACCCGTACCCGGCGGCAAGTCCACAATCAACACATCGAGTTCGCCCCAGGCGACATCACGCAGAAACTGTTCGGCGGCTTGATGCACCATCGGCCCGCGCCATATCATCGGCGTTTCCGGTTCGACCAGAAACCCCATGGACATCAGTTTCAGCCCACTGCGGTCGAGCGGCAGAATCATGTTATCTATCACGCGCGGGCGCTCATTGATGCCAAAGATCGTCGGCACCGACGGGCCGTAGATATCAAAATCCGCCAGACCAACCTTGAATCCGAGATTTTGCAGCATCAGCGCGAGGCCTGCTGCTACGGTGCTCTTCCCTACTCCGCCTTTGCCAGAGGCAACGGCAATCTTGACACGCACCTCGGGCAGAATCGGTTCGGTTGGCGCGGGGCGCGAGTGCGGCTGTTGCGGAGCGCCGGTCGGTTGCGTCCACTTCATGTGCACTTGCGCCTCGGTAACTCCGGGCAACCCGCGCACGACTTCGGCAACGGCCTCCTCAATCTTTCCGGGCATGGATTCGTCACGTGCAGTGACTTCAATATGCACGGAGACACGGCCGCCCTCCACGCGGATATCCTTCACAATGCCGAAGGAAACGATGTCGCGCGTGAGGCCGGGAAACTTGATATTCCGAAGGGAATCGCGGATCTGATCGGGGGTCAACATAGCAGAAATTGATGCAGGGAATTAAAGAAGCTACGAAATCCTAACCAATCCCGCAACCCATGTTGTAATCCCATGTTTTACTTGTGATAAGGAAGGCCTTTCCAGAGGGAAAGGGCGCGATAGAGCTGCTCGTACAACATGACACGTGCAAGCTCATGCGGAAAGGTCATGGGTGAAAAACTTAGGCGAAGGGCCGAGCTTTCTAACAGCGAAGGTGATAGACCCCACGCGCCGCCGATGACAAAGCTGAGGCGCTGTGTACTGGCAAGCATTTCGTCTTGCAGGAATTGCGACAGTTGCTCCGAGGAAAATTGCTTGCCTTTGATGTCGAGTGCGATTAACTTCGAGCCTTGCGGAATCTGTTTGACGATGGCTTCGGCTTCGTGAATCAGCGCCCCCTTGCCCGTGCCGTTGCCACTTTCGCTGGTGGAGCCGGGCACCTCGTTCTCTTCAAACGGCAGAAAGTGCTTGATGCGGCCTACGTATTCGTCGCACGCGGCCTTGAAATAGGCCTCGCGCAGTTTGCCGACCGCGATGACTTGGAGCTTCACTATTTAAGTAGTAGAAGTTTTTGAGTGTTTGACCACTCGCCACTCTGGGCGCGCAGCAGGTACATGCCTGCGGATAGCGACGCCGGAGCTTCGAATTGAATGACGTGCTTCCCGGCATTCATCTCGCCAGAGAATACGGTCGCGACTTGTCGGCCCGTCAAGTCAAACAAACTGAGCGAGATGTTCGCGCGCTTGTTCAATTCCAGCGGAATCGTGACGCTTGGATTGAAGGGGTTGGGAAAGGCCGCGCCGAGGGAGAAGGATGTGGGAAGGTCAGGGTGCTCTTCCGCGGGCAGCGCTGTTGCCTCAACTAGTTGCCTCTGAAAGTCAGCAAGTTGCACGGAATGCAAGTCTGGTAAGTCAAACACATATTCAGACACGTCCTGCGGCAAAACAGGCATTCCAGACGGACCAGGTCCCGAGTCCGTCGTAATAATCAAACTGAGCGACGTTCGAAAACGCTCGGGCCAAGGCTGCACCTGACGCGCTGTGGCCGTAATTTGATGCGGTCCAGTTTGCGTAAATGAAACTTCGATAATCGGATGACCGACACCATAAACCCACTGATCAAAGAACCACTGCAAGTCGTTTCCCTGATAATGACGATTCACAACATCTATGAAGTCCTCCGTGCTAACTGTGCCACCACCCAACGAGTCAACATATTCTTGCATCATCGGGAAAAAGATTGAGTCGGCCGGAGGGCCAGAGCCGCGCAGCATGTGCAGAATCCAAGCACCCTTGTAGTATTGATTCACGCCGAACAGCCTTTCCGCTGGCGGATCATAGACCGGGTACAGAGGATAGTTGTGGGCCTCATCAAAGATATAGGTGCGCAATTGGTCAAGCTGTGTCTGTAGAGCCGCCTGGCCACCGAGATGCTCGGCCCAGAGCAAATCACCAAAAGTCGCGAAGCCCTCGTTGAGCCACATGTCGCGGAAATCCACAGGGCTCAGATGGTCGCCGAACCACATGTGCGCCAGTTCGTGCGCGACGATGCCTTCAAACGTGCGCAAACTGTCAATTAGATGAAAACCGTATGTCGTGAATGTCTGGTGCTCCATTGCACCCCATCCACCGAAGATGTCCGTGCCCGCCATGCCGTATTCGTCAAAGGGATATGTTCCAAAACGGTCACTGAACAAGCTGACCATGTCGGGTGTGCGCTCCCAATCGTAGGCTGCTTTCATGGAGTCCCACGGCGCGACATAGTACCGATATTGTACCGAGTTTTCAGTAAACTCAGTCTTAGCAAAGTACCCGGCCGCAAAAGAAACCAAATACGGCGAGATCGGCTTGTCGTGCGTGTAAGTTTCGCGTTTGCGCCCGGTCTCCGGAAAGTCCGTTGCGATGCGAGAACCATTTGCGGCAAGCGACCAATAGTCCGGCATGTTCACACGCGTCTGAATCGAGCTGAATTTGTCACCCGGTTGATCCCAACAGGGATACCAGCGCCGCGCGCCGTACGGTTCGCTGAATGTATAGGCCTGCTCCCAGCCCGTTTGGTAGCCGGTATCGTTCCAGTCGGGATTGGGCGTGGCGGAGTATGTGACAGTGACAATTGCTGTGTCACCTGCGGCAACGTTGGCGTTCACGAACAATGTGTCACCTGGATAGGTGTAGCTCGCGATGTTTCCGTTGAAGCGAACTTCCGTGATGGCAAGGTTCTCAGCATTCAATGGAATGGCGGCCAGATTCTCACGGGCAACCAGAGTTAGTGTCGCCGATCCAATAAGTGGTACGTCAGCATGCTCGACACGCAGGTCTAAAGCCAGCGTTAATTGATCGTAGGAGTGCAGGCTCTCGGCGTCGAGCGTGGTCTGGGGGAACCGGCCCAGGTCGAAATGGCGATATCCGCACATCAGGTGCAAAGGTTTGTCCGCAGGCAGGCCAAATTGGGCCAGAGCGAGCGCGGGGAAGCACAAAGCAAGAATCCAGTACATGGTCGCCTCCTCCAATCGGTCAGGATTTCAATTCCTGTGTTTGATAGTTGCTACTTGCAGAAATAACTGTTATCATACCATTTAGCCTCAATTTATTACGAGTGAAGTGCTAAAATATTATATAACAATATCTTGGCTTATAATGCTGGGGATTCAAACGATCCCCGCATCAGCGCTTGCGGTCAAAGGTGGCCAGCCCCCATTGGCTGGCAAGCCGCTCGACTCGCTGGACCTCGCGGAGATAGATTCTCAATATGGCATTCTTGAGGCAGAACGGCAACAGCTAAGCCGTCTGGCGGCGCAAACGGCGCTGGAACAGGCGCGTATGGCGCGCTGGGCGCGCGAATATGACCTCCCCCCGCAGACCACTACTTACCAGCTCGCAACCTACGCTCGTGCGCGTGAAGCGTTAGTCGTACGCGCCGAGGTACTAAGTGCGCAGGCGCGGGAGCTTGCGTCGTTCGTTGAGAAGGCGATATCGGCTACTGACGAAAAGCAGAAGCCCGTTCCTGCCGACTTCCAAGTCCGGCGCGGCGAAGCGCCTTCAGTTGGGCCGTTCGCTGCCCTGAAAGGGGAACTGCCGTGGCCAGCGCGCGGTTCCATTTCTTCCGCCTTCGGTGTGCGTCGCAATGCTGTCTTCGGGACCGACACCGAGAACCCCGGAATTGACCTAAGTATCAATGCGGTTTCGCCAGTGACGGCTGTCGCAGAGGGAACTGTCGCAAGCCTTGCATGGCTTCGCGGATATGGAAATGTTTGCATTGTTGACCATCCTAACCAGCACCACACGGTGTACGCACGCCTACAGGATATTCAGGTCAAAAAGGGACAGGTTGTAGGAGCTGGATCCATCCTCGGAACGACGGAATTTGATAGCCTAAGTAATTCATTTGCCCTGCACTTTGAAGTCTGGGCTGGCAAGGAAAAGCAGGATCCGCTGAAATGGCTCGCGCCCGCAAAGAACTGATTACCGTTTCCTGGCTCGGACACGCCGAGGCGCGCGAGCGTCTGGCATTGTCTCAGAAGCAGGGACGGGCGGCGCATGCCTATTTGATAAGCGGGCCGGAAGGCATCGGCAAGAGCGCCGTGGCGCTTGAATATGCGCGGCTGTTGCTGTGCGATCAACCCGGCGACAAGCCGTGCGGTGCATGTCCGCAATGCACGGCCCTAGCGACTTTGCACCACCCCGATTTGCACATTATCGCGCCGTCGGGAACGCCCAAAGATTCGGACACGCCGGCCAGCGAAACCTATCCCAAAGAGTTAAGCTTGTTGCGGCAGAGGCTCTCCGGCGATCCTTATGCCCCGGCGGACTTGGCCGACTTAGCTGCATCCGACAGTAAATCAGCGCGGCGCAAACTCGCAACGGGTTCCAAGATTCGCGTTGCGGATGCGCGCGAATTGCTGCACATGGCGTACCGGAAACCGTATCAGGCGCGGCAATCCGTGTTTGTGATTCTAAACGCGGACAAGATGCTGCGTGAAGCGCAAAACGCACTGCTCAAAGTTCTCGAAGAGCCTCCCACGAGTGCGACCATTATTTTGACCGCTTCGCAGTTGGAGCTGGTGTTGCCCACAGTGCGTTCGCGTTGCCAGGCCGTAAAGCTCTACGCCTATTCGTCCGTTGAACTCCGCGCGGCGCTTGCTGGAGCGGGCATTGAGACGCATGCCGCTGAATTAGCAGCGGCGTTAGCCGGTGGCAGCGTGCGCCGGGCGTTGTCGTTTGCGCAAATGGACGCCGCCGTGCTCGAGCGCACTGCTGTAGAATTTCTGGCGACCGCCGCAGTGCTCGCGCCGGACAAGGTGCAGGAGCAGGTTGCGAAGCTGCTCGATGACACGGCATTTCTCGATGAGGCGTTTTTTGAATTGATGGCGCTGTTCCTTGCCGATGCGGCGGCGCGGGCTAACGGCGCAGGTGCTCATCAACTGAATTTCCCTTCACAGCGCGAGCGTATCGGCAAGTTGACTGCCGCCTATCCACAGGCCGATTATGTGAAAGCGATGTCCGCAGTGGATCGCGCCTCGACTTCGCGTACGGCCGGCTTTTCACCGGCACTGGTACTGACCGCTTTGGCAATTGAACTTCACCGGGCGCTCGGCATGCGCGCCCGCGCGTAAAGATACTTTATGAACGAACTCCTCGAACTCGAATTCAAGGGCCGCCGTACCGAATACGCGCTGAACCCTCTGCAATACCCGTTTCAGCGGGGCGATCTGGCCATCGTCACGACCGACCGTGGTCAAGACTTGGGCAAGATTTCGCACGTTGGCATGCGGCCCGGCGACTCGCCTGATGCGCCGACTCTGACGATTCTGCGCAAAGCACGCGCGCTGGATGTGGAGAAGCTTACCTCAAATCGCGAACGCGAAGCGGATGCCAAGCGCGTGGCGCGTGCCGAGATTATCCGCCACAAGCTCGAGATGAAACTGGTGGATGTCGAATTGCAGTGGGACGGGCGCAAGATGACGTTCTACTTTACGTCGGAAGGCCGCGTGGACTTTCGCGACCTCGTGCGCGATCTCGCCACAAAGTTCCGCACGCGCATTGACCTCAGGCAAATCGGTGCCCGCGACGAAACGAAAAAGGTCTCTGGTTACGGCGTGTGCGGCCGATCATTGTGCTGCGCGACGTTCCTAACGGAGTTCAAGCCGATCACGACACAGATGCCAAGAGACCAGTTTCTGCCGCTCAATCCATCCAAGCTCTCGGGGGTGTGCGGGCGGTTGAAGTGTTGCTTGCGCTATGAACTGGACACCTACAAAGAGTTCCAACGCGAATGCCCGAAGGTCGGCCATCCGATCAAGGATGAAGAAAAGGGAATGGGCGAGGTGGACAAACTGGATGTCGTGCGCGAACAGATTCAGGTGCGCTACGGCAATGGGGCTTTAGAGCGCTACACGAAAGAGCAGTTCGTTGAATTGACAAACTGGCGCCCGCAAATGCCGAAAAACGAGTGCATCTGTACTTGCGGCAAGAAAGGCGCGGGTGTGGATCTGCAAGCGAAACCACATGCAGCGGCTCCTGTTACTCCACCAGTGAGCGACGGGAACAGAGGCGACCGCATTACGTTGCGCGCTGAAGGCGGATTCCGTGTTGATTTTGAAGCGGACGATGAAGAGTCCATGGACGTGACGACTGAGGTAAATGTCGCGATGGATTCGCCGGCTAAACGCAAGAAGAAGAAAAAGAAGAAACGGCCTGCTGATGGAGCGCAACAGAGTGCATCCGGACAGCAGACTGAAACGCCGCCACCAAGACCAGCCGCATCTCCAACACAACGTCCTTCGCAAACGGTCAATCCGCCCCAGGCGCAGCAGCCGAGACCGCAACCAACGCCGGGCGAACAAACACCCGTAGGTGAGGGGCAACCCGCTCGGAAGAAACGCCGCCGCGGTGGACGTCGTCGGCATGGCGGTGCTGGTCCGGAATCCGCCGGTTTGCCAAGCAATGAGCATGATGAAGATTGAAGCATAGCATGAGTCACTATTACGTCACAACACCGATTTATTACGTCAATTCCGATCCGCATATCGGGACGGCCTATACGACTATTCTCGCCGACACTGCGGCGCGCTTTCGCCGCTTGCTGGGGCTGGACGCGTACTTTCTAACGGGGACCGACGAGCACGGCGACAAGATTGCCAAAGCAGCGGCGGCTAAGAATTTGACGCCGCAGGAATTCGTAGATGAAATCAGCGGACGCTTCCGCGTGCTCTGGCCGCAGCTTTACGTTATGCCGGATCGTTTCATTCGTACGACTGACCCTGACCACCGCAAGGTCGTCGAAACAATTCTGCAACGCCTGTATGATCAGGGAGACACCTACTTTGGTGAGTACGAAGGTCTCTACTGCACGGGCTGCGAACGCTTCCGCACAGAGAAGGAATTGATAGACGGAAAATGCCCGGATCATGGCACTGTGCCAGACAAGGTCAAAGAGTCTAATTACTTCTTCCGGATGAGCAAGTATCAGGACTGGTGGCGGGATTACATCGAGAAAAATCCAGACGTCGTCCGGCCTGAGCGCTACCGTAATGAAGTGCTCGGGTATCTGCGGGAGCCACTTGAAGATCTGTGCATCTCAAGACCAAAAGAGCGCCTGTCGTGGGGAATAGAACTGCCGTTTGATCGGAAATATGTCACGTATGTCTGGTTCGATGCGCTACTCAATTACCTCAGCGGAATTGATTACGGCTCCGATGAAGAGTGGAGCAAGCGCTGGGGAGCTTGCGAACACTTGATCGGAAAGGACATCGTTAAACCGCATGGCATTTACTGGCCCATCATGTTGCATGCGGCCGGACTTCCGGTGTTTCAGCATTTGACCGTGCACGGCTATTGGAACTTCCGCGACGCGAAGATTTCCAAGTCATCGGGCAAACCGATTGCAGTGGAGCCGCTAATCAAAGTGTTTGGTGTGGACGCAGTGCGGTACTTCCTGCTCAGGGAAATGGTCGTGGGATTGGACGCTTCATTTTCTGTGGAAGCCATGCTAAAACGCGTGAACAGCGATCTTGCCAACGATTTCGGCAATCTCTTTTCGCGCGTGGCAAAACTAATTGGTGACTATTTCGACGGCGCGATTCCTGCCGCGATCGAGCCGGAAGCGGAACTTAGAACACTGGCTGAACAGTTGTGCGCCAACGCGCCAGAGTGGGCGGCTGAGATGAAATGGCACACGCTGATTGAAGAAACGCTGCAATTGGTGCGCGCAACGAACCGCTATTTCGAGAATTCAGCGCCGTGGTCGTTGGTCAAGAATAATCGAGACCGAGCAGCAACTGTCTTGACGAATTGTGTCGAGGCTTTGAGAATCGCAACCATCGTGCTCTATCCCGTGATGCCGGGCAAGGCCGTAGATTTGTTGACGCGCATTGGCGAACCGGTGCGCAATCTCAAACTAAGCGAGCATGCGCGCTGGGGGCAAGTGCGGGTCGGTGCAAAGATGCGCAAAGGTGACGCGCTGTTTCCACGCCTTGAGGAAAAGGAGGTTCGATTGACTTTGGCAGAATACCTGAACGGCGACACATCAGCAACGGCGGCCCCTGCTGCGGCCACGCCTGCAGACGATGACGGATTCAAAATCAATATTGAGGACTTCCGCAAGATTGAATTGCGCACGGCCAAAGTCATTTCTGCTGAGCGTATCGCTGGATCGGACAAACTTCTGAAGCTGCAAGTGGATGTCGGCGGCAAGCCGCGGCAGATCGTGGCCGGCATCGCGGAACACTACACGCCTGAGCAGATGGTCGGCAAACAGATTGTGGTGGTCGCGAACTTGAAGCCTGCCAAGTTGCGCGGAGAAGTTTCTGAGGGCATGCTCTTGGCCGTGAAGTGGGACAAGCACCTTGAAATTCTCACTCCGCCATCTGATTCGCCGTCCGGTTCGCCGATCAGCTGATTGTGAACGACGTTAAACTGACTCGGGCACTCAACGACCTCTTTTCTTCCGTTGGAGTCAGCGATCTTGATGCGGAAAGGTGCCGTGAATTCCTCGCACAAGCCGGCTGGCAAGGTTTGTGCGCTTTGGGGGACGCTGACACGATTCGCAATCAGCTATCCATCAGCCGCGCTCCCGCGATGAAACTCGCGGCCGCTGCCGCATTGCAAAACCTTAGTGCTCAGCAAATCGCTACATCGAGCAGTTCCATTGATGATGTGGCGGCTGTTGTGCGAAAATCAATTCACGAGCAGCTTTATGGCCTGTACTGGGGAGAACAGTGCGAGCTTTTGCATACCGAATTGCTTGCCGTGGGAAACATATCTTCCGTACCACTTTTGCCGTATGCGGCGCTCCGACCAGCTTTTCTTTCCGGCGCGCGTGCGTTCGGGCTACTGCACAATCACCCGTCTGGAAATGTTGAACCTTCACTGCTGGACTTGACAAGCGCACAGAGCCTAAAGCGCGTGGCGCGGGAAGTTGGCATTGAGCTTCTTGCTGTGCATGTTGTCACCCAGGATTACGTTTTGCACTTCCCTGTTTAGACATTCTTGACTGAAATGAAAAGCGGCGCTTCCGATGAGGCGCCGCTTTGGTTATTGTGCCATTGGCAGAGTCAAGGTGAACTGCGCACCGCCTCCCGGCGGCGAGCTTGCTTGCAAATCGCCCCCATGCTGCAGCATGATTTGCCGCGAGAGATAGAGCCCGAGGCCAAGTCCTCCGCCCTGCTCGCGAAATGTTGCAAAGGGCTCGAACAACCGCGGCAGAATTTCTGGCGCAATTCCCTTTCCAGTGTCGCGAATGTCCATAACCAGCAGCCCCTCGCTCTTGCGAGTGGCGAATGTCAACTTGCCGCCATTGGGCATCACGTGAATTGCGTTGGCGACGATGTTGAGCAAGACTTGCTCGATTTCGGCTGGGCGAAGCGGCAGTGACGGAATTTGATCGTCATAGTCACGCTCAACTTCGATTCCGGCTTGGCGCAGTTGTGGTGCTTGCAATGCAAGCGCCTTCTCGACAATTTCGTGGATATTCGTTTCGACGAGCTTGAGTTGGTCGGGGCGCTGCAAATCCAGCATGCTTCTCATAAGCAGTCTGATTCTATCCACAGAATCCGCGACAACGTTTAGGCTGGCCTGCGCTTTCTTGTCGCCGCTCACGGCGCTGCTTAGGCCAGAAAGATGCGATGCAATGGCCTGAAGCGGATTGTTGATTTCGTGTGCCACACCGCTGGCATAGCGCCCGGCCGACGCTAAGCGTTCAGCGCGCATCAATTCCGCTAATACCTCGCGTCTTTCACTGACGTCACGTAGAATTCCCTGAGCGCCAACAATGTCATGGGCTTGCCGAATCCACTGGTGCGACAGACTGAATACTCGGCGGTAGCCGGTCTTTGTAAAAAGTTCCAACTCTTGTTTTACGCGTTCGCCTTGCGGCGCGCGCAACTGCTCCAATACCGCCGCATTTGCACTCGTTTCTGCGGAAAGTTCGGACAGCACCTCGCTGAGTGGCAGCCCGACGTAGTTCTCGCGGGCGAAACCCAATGCAGTTGTGAACGCTTCATTCAAATAGGCAATCCGGCCTTGCGCATCTGTGACATATACAATATCATCAGTCAGGCCGACTAATCGTGTGAAGCGTTCATGTGCGCTCCGCAGTTCTGAAGTGCGGTCGGTGCCAGCGCGCTCTTCCGCGAGATATCCGCGGCCGCGCGTAGCCCGTAGCTGCTGCAATTCAATCACGAGCGCCGTTGCGCTCAATAAGAGCGACACAGGCTCACTTAGGCCTGCCAGGTCTGCGTTGTTTGCCTGCGGGCGATCTAAGGTCAAGAACCCGAGCACTGTGCCGTCACGACGCTCGAGCGGGACAATCAGGTGACGTGCCTGACTTGACAATTGTTCAGCAGCCACATCAAACCCTCTGCCTCGACGCGACACAACGTATCCCGGCATCACAGGCATCAAAGGCTGACCGTAGTAACCTTCGTAATTCTCTACTATCCGCTCGTCCGTCGAGTATGACTTGACTAACTGAATGCGGTGCCGCTCATCACCGATAACGATTACTGCTCGTTCGAAACCTGCTCCGCGAACCGCTTCTCGGCAGCACGTTTCAATAAGTTGTGCAAGCGTGCCCGCATCTTGCAACTGCGTGCTTGCGGCAAACAACTTCCGGTAGCTCTTGTCAAGACTCCGCTCACTACTCACTTCTTGAGCCGCGCGGCTCAAAAGCAACTCAATATGCCAAAGAGGCGCGGTTGCTGGATTCACGACCGCGAGCGCATTCTGTAACACCTCGGTATTCGCGGGCGGGTTGACATCCCTCGAAAGCGCGATGACGCGACTCAGCGCGCCAACAACTCGTGTCGTGAATTCTGAAGTTCCCAGATATTCAGCATCCACGAGAACGATGAAATTCGTGGCATCTAACTCGCGTGGTAAATCCGCAACATTCGCAACTTCCCGACACTCCCAGCCGTTCGCGCGCAAACTTTCCGCGAGGGAAGTCCGTGTCGCGCGATCTGCGCTGAGGATGAGAAGCTGTGGGCGGTTAGATGTCATGTACTATTTGTTCTTCGATTGTTACTTGCAATATAGCAAATGCCAAGCCGACCTGCACGAACTTCGAGCGCTGTTTGAGACCTAAAACAAGAGACCCGTTCGCGGGGAACGGGTCTCGGCAGAGAATTGGATTCTCGAGCTTTGTGATCTTTCGAGCGGGTCGCCTTAGTTTGTGATTTCAAACAGAGAGAGGCGTGTCAAACTTACGACACGGCAACTCTGTTCACCTATTTCAGGAACGCGGCAATTTGCTCCACTAACTTTTCAATCCCTTGAGCGACCTCACTGATGCGAGCAGAATACATGAACGCGGGAGTCGAAACAATTCGGAGTTCCGAGTCAGTTACACATTCTGTCACCGCGCATTCGACATGCCGCGAACCAAAGTTATCCACAGCTTGCGATGCTCCGGAGGTTTTTCCGACAGTTAGTCGTGGGTGGATGTCGGAGTCCTTCAACGCGCGTGCCAGTACGACCGGAGCGATGCAGATCACGCCGATCGGCTTTCTCGCTTGCGCCGCTTTGCGCATGAACGATTCAACCTGTGGGTGAATCGTACAGCCTTCACCTTTCACGGCGAAGTCACAATAGTTTTTGGCGGCCCCAAAACCGCCGGGAAAGATCACTGCGTCAAGCTCTCCCAGCCACGCGTCCGATAGAGGTTCGATCTTGCCTCGAGCGATACGCGCAGCTTCGACAAGTACATTGCGGGTTTCGCCCGTCGGTTCGCCCGTCTTATGATTCACGACGTGCATTTGCGGCACGTCGGGAGCAAGACATTGATACGTCAAACCGCGTTTGTCCAACGCTAAAAGTGTCAGCGTCGCTTCGTAAATTTCAGCGCCGTCCAGATATCCACAGCCGGACAGTACAACACCAACGGTCGGCATACTTGCCTCCCTTCGCGCTTCTTAGAGCTTTGTGGCAGCAATAACCGAACGCACCGCCTCAGCGGAGTGGTCGAACATCTTCTGCTCTTCGGCCGTGAACTTCATTTCAAGAATCTTTTCGACGCCTTTGCGCCCGATAATCACCGGCACGCCCATGTAGATATCTTTGCAGCCGTATTCACCGGCCAGCCATACGGCGCACGGAAGCACGCGCTTCTGATCAATGATGATAGATTCGACCATCTCGGCGGCAGCAGCAGCGGGAGCATAGTAGGCCGAACCCGTCTTCAGATACTTCACAATTTCGGCGCCGCCATCACGCGTGCGCTGAACGATCGAGTCAATGCGCTCTTGTGAGACAAGCTCTGTCAAGGGCACGCCGCCAACCGTTGTCAAACGCGGCAGCGGGACCATCGTGTCACCGTGGCCTCCCAACACAACCGCCGAAATGTCCTTGACCGAAACGCCGAGTTCCATCGCAATGAACGTGCGATAACGAGCCGTATCCAGAATGCCGGCCATGCCGAACACGCGGTGCGCGGGGAAACCGGTCAGCTTCAATGCCGTGTAGCACATCGCATCAAGCGGATTCGAAACAATAATAATAATCGCATTGGGCGAAGCTTTGGCCGCATCGCCAATCGCCGAGCGCATAATCTCCACGTTCGCTGCCAGCAAGTCGTCACGCGACATTCCCGGAGTGCGCGGCTTGCCTGCCGTCATCACGATAATATCGGAATTCGCAGTGTCGGCATAATTGTTTGTTCCGATAATTCTTGTGCTGGTGGACTGAATCGGCGCCGATTCCCACATATCCAGCGCCTTGCCCTGCGGAATGCCATCAACGATGTCCAACAATACGACTTCGCGGCAGATATTCTTGTCGGCCAGAATGTAGGCACAGGTGGCGCCGACGTTGCCACCGCCGATAACGGTTACTTTCATGGAGTTTGAGGGTGGGTTTGGATAAGGGAGGCTTAAAAACAGAGTGCGGCTTCCCGAAGAAAGCCGCACTCGAAAGTTACGAAAAGTAGAAAGCAGGCAAGCCGTGCGGCAGGCCGTTACTCAGTCGCGGGAAGGATATGAACGAACTTGCGGTTGGAACGGCCGCCGTCCGCGAACTTCACCGTACCGTTTGTCTTCGCAAACAACGTGTGATCGCGGCCCATGCCGACGTGCTCGCCCGGATGAATGCGGGTTCCACGCTGACGCACGAGAATCTCGCCTGCGTTGACCAACTGACCGGCGTAGCGCTTCACTCCGAGCATTTTCGGCTGGCTGTCGCGCCCGTTGCGCGTGGAACCTTGTCCTTTTTTATGTGCCATGAGAAATTTCCCGGAGCTTAGTTTACTTCAATCTTCTCGATATGCAGCAAGGTAAACCACTGCTTGTGGCCCTTGTGCTTACGGTATTCAGTGCGTTTCTTCTTGCGGAAAACGATCACCTTGGGATCGCGGCCATGCTCGACCACCTTCGCGTGCACCTTGGCGGCCACGCTGGGTTTGCCGACTTTGAGCTGCTTGCCGTCGTGCAGGAGCAGAATATCGTCCAGGACGACCGTGTCGCCCGGCTGCACATCAGCGCGGTATTGCACCTTGACGGTCTCGTCCGGACGGACTTTGACCTGGTGACCTTTGAGGTTACAAATGGCGTACATCTTGACCCGTAAAATTATCAGACTGTGAATATAGGAAACCTGACTTTAAGAGTCAAGCACTCGTTTTTTCGACAAATCGAGCCTCAAACTGGTCGGTCACATCCCGCTTCTGCTTCCAACTGTAACCCTTGAATTCATCTATCTTTAGAGACGAATCCGGTTCAAGCTTAATGTAAAGCAGAGAATCCCACATAATCCGCCTCAAATGGGACCTGAGGCCTTGTGTGATATAATCCACAATCACAGGGTGTGCCTTGATAGTCAGCCCCATCTCCCCGGTTGCGGCCCGGAAGCGCCGCACCCACGATTGCAGGCGGGTCACCACCGTTTCCTTGGACTCAATCAGCCCTGAGCCATTGCAGGTCGGGCAGGGCTCGTTGAAAGCGTGAACAAGCGAGGACTTCGTGCGCTGGCGGGTCATCTCCAGAATGCCGAACTGACTGATCGGTGCAAGGTCCCACTTGGCGCGATCCGTCGAGAGCGCTTGATGCATTGCGTCGTAAACCTTCTTGCGGTTGGCGTCGCCGTACATATCAATGAAGTCAATGATGATGATACCGCCCAAGTCGCGTAATCTAATCTGCCGGGCGATTTCGCGGCAAGCTTTCAAGTTGACGCGAAGATTATTCTCTTCCTGCTCCTCTTTGCCCACGAAGCGACCGGAGTTCACGTCAATTGTAACCACTGCTTCAGTCTGCTCGATGATCAAGTAGCTTCCCCCGCCAAACCACACGCGGCGCGACAATCCTTTCTCAATCTCTTGTTCAATGTTGAACAGATCGAACACCGGGCCGGGGCCTTCGTGGAACTGCACTCTGTCCAACAAAGGCCGCGCCACGGCACGCACGTATGTACGAATTTCACGATACAGCCGCTTCTCGTCAATCACCACCCGATCCACATCGGGGCCGAACAAATCGCGAATGATGCTTGAAGTCAGCGGCGCTTCTTTGTGGACGCGGCTCGGTGCCGGAGCGGTTTCAATCTTGCTCTCAATCATACGCCACAGGCGCATCAGAGTATTCAAATCGTGCCGCACTTCAGCGTCAGTCTTACCTTCGCCGATTGTGCGGCAAATCAGACCAAAACCCTCCGGTCGAATTTCTTTGAGAATGTTCTTGAGCCGCTTGCGCTCCTTGAATTCGGGAATGCGTTTCGATACGCCGACCATGTTATCACCCGGGACCAATACCAGAAAGCGGCCCGGCAGCGAGATTTGCGACGTCAAACGCGGGCCTTTGGTGCCCAACGGCTCTTTGATAACTTGAACCAGAATCTCCTGGCCGTTCTTTAGTTCTGCACGCGGTTTCCAAGCACGCTTGCGGCCTTCGCGTTTTTCCGGCTGCGTCACCTCTTCCATGTCGGTGCCCTCAGCCATGTCCACCGCGCTCTGAAACAAATCGGAGAAATGAATGAATCCGTCAATCTCCCAGCCGATGTGCACAAACGACGCCTGCATTCCCGGCAGGACTTTGCGCACCACTCCTTTGTAGATGTCTCCGACGTTGCGTTCAGCGTCGGGAAACTCCACAAACAGGTTGACTAACGATCCATCCTCGACCAACGCAATTCGCGTCTCCGCGGTCGTGGAGTTAATAATAAGTTCTCTCTTCACCCTTTTGCGCGCGATTTGGCGCGCGCCCCAAACTTCTTGTGTGTGAACCCCAGCAATTCGCCGGGGACTAAAATAGACTGAGTAAGGACACGTGCAATTGTCCGTTCAACGGCGACTCGCCGGCGGCTATGCCGTAATCCACTCCCCAAACTCCCACTCCCGTTTCCAATCGCAATCCCACACCGTATGACGTCTTATATTGCGTCGTTTCCGTGACATCACCGGAAGAGGCGCGCGACTCGCGTGTGATAACGCCACCGTCACCAAACACCGCCAACCGCGAGGATGGCCCCAACCAATAGCGAGCCTCAACGCTCGCCCAACTTACACGCGATCCGAGAAACTGCTCTTCACGATATCCGCGTAGCGATCGCGCGCCGCCCAATCGGTACAAGTCAGGGGCCGGTATAAGTGGCTCATCAGAATATAGGACTCTCGCATGCACTGAACCGTGAAAAATCCAATACAGCCAGGGCTCGTGATTCACTTCAAAATCCAGCGCTGCTCGCCGTTGCTCGAAGTCGCGCTCCGCGCTTCCCATCGGTGCCCATTCCGTGCGCCGCTGGCCGCTGCTGCCTGAAGTCTCGAAACGCAATCCCCCGCGCGGATTCGTCAGATGATCACGAGTATCTACGACGAAACCTGCTTCAACGACCATTGTGGAACTCGGCACGATATCAATCTCAACCGCATTCAAAGAGTCCGCGAGCAACTCTTCCCGTCCGACTCCCGTGAACAGCTCGGCACCTGCTCCCGCAGGATAGCTCAATCTCGCCCCGTATTTGCGCGTGACATACAAAGTATCTTCCACACGCTGCGCAAACGACAAATCCACAGCCAACGGCGTTTCTGCAATCCAGACTTCTCGCCACGCCAACGCAAGTTCCTGCGTGCCACTTGCCGGACGCCGCCAATATACTTTTCCGCGCCGTCCCGTTCCAAACAGATTCAAGAATTGAAGATCAACCAGACCCGTAACCGTCTGCGCATTCCCTTCGACATGCGGCGACAGTCCCGCAACGATATCGAGCCGCGATGTACGGCTCTCTTCAACACCGAAAACCAAACCTCTCTCGCCTGCATCGTTCGTCACCAAGCGCGGCTCCGAAACGCGACGAAGATATTCCAACTGTGACAGTCTGCGGCGGGCTTGCCGAACACGTTCAGCATCATACACTTCACCTATTCGCAAACCAGATTCCCGGCGCAGCAGTCGCCCATGAGAAATCTCGTTCCCTTGAAACTCGATGAAACTCAATTCTACTTTGGCACCGCCCGTTAGCTTCAGGTGGACTGTGGCGCTCTTTGCGGTCCGATCAAGCGCTAAAGAATCAAGATGAACTTGCGCGAACGGATAACCACGCTTCTCGCAAATTGAAATCACTTCGCTCGCGGCCTCCGCAATTCGCCACGATTCGCAGGGAACACCAGGCCGTAAGGCCAAACCCGCGAACTCGTCGTTCATAAGAAGAAGCGAATCTCCAAGCAAGCGAAGCGCCGCAACTTCGTACCGCTGGCCGCAATTCACTCGAAGCGTGTCGCCGGTCATGGCGGCACTCGCATCGAAGCAGCCAATTGCAAAGAGCGAGTCCTCGATTTGCGTAACAACCGATGCGCTGTCGGCCGAGCGCAGCACGCTTCTAATCAAAGCTTGCGGCGCATCGCCTGTCACGCGCAGCGCCACACCTTCCAGAGCAAATCCGCTCGCGGCCATCATTAATAACAGCGTGAGAATCCGGCCTATCATCAGAAAGTTGCCCGCACTTCTACTCGCCCAAGATGACGCACCGATTCGCCCGCGTCGAGATTGCCGCTATAATTCAAAGAACCTGAAAACATGCTTGAGAGCGCAATCGTGCCGCGCATTTGCCAACGAAAATTCGCTCCGCGGTTGGCACCCGCCGCCAACTCTTGAGGCAAACGCTTTTGATTGGACGTCACATTCAACCAGTGAATTTCGGCGTCCAACCTGCCTTGTTTGAAGCGCGTGTAACTTACTCGCGGGGCTGCTTCCCGGATCGAAGCCTGCGATCTGCTGCGCTCATCGCGTGACTCCGCGGCGGATAACAGTAGTCCTGTCTCCCACCGTTCCGACAAAGTCCACAAGACATCGTGTTTCATTTCGTCTCGTCGCACATCTACGCTGGCGATGGCAATGCCCTCGTAGATTGTGCGGTCAAGATCAGAAGATGCTTCTATTTCTGCACGCAGCTTCGGTGCATACATGAACCTTGCGCGAAGCGAGCCTTCTTGCCGAACGCTTTGCTGACCGCCATTAGTGTAGCGCGAGATCTGAGCAGCCGAATTAAGAGCTCGCAGCCGCAACGACAACTTGCGCGATAACCGATTATAATGCACATCCTGCCGCAGTGAGAACCGGCCGTCTATCGTTTCACTTGAACGCAGTTTCCCGCGATCCAAGAAAAGAAGTGAGAGTGTAAGCGGCAGCCGCGTGCGCTCTTCAACGGACGCTTCCGTTTCGAACGCGAATTTGCGCCACAATTCTGAGCCCTGTGCACGAGTCTCGTCGGGCCGAAACCACAAAGTTGCATCACTGCGAATTTCCGACGAAGGCGCGAAGCCGCCCGTGTTGCGCGACACCAAGACATAATCGCCTTGATTGTCCGGCACGTAAACGCCGTTCTCCAGACGATAGTCACCGGTGCCCGGCGTCACGGGAATAAACACCTGAAGCTGTTCTTCCGTTCGCGACTTCAATGCATCGTAAAGAAGATTGAGTTCAAATATCCGGTTGCGCGGCGTCAAGAGCAACTCGAGCCGACCCGCGTCAGATGTCAAACTCGCGGAGTCCGACATGGCAAAACTCTTGTCTCGATGAACCCACCGCAACGAACCCCGTCCAACATCAAGCGGTTGCCAACGAAGCTGACCGGCATAAGACTTCGCATTTGACGAGGAACTAAACTCACCATCGGTGCCGCGTGATTCGTCCCGCCGCAACCCGTATTCGCCGTCTAAGTTGACGAACTCGCTCACGAACCACGTGTTACCGACATTCCAATCCGTGAAACGGAATCCACCGGCCGTAGTGCGCGAGTCATTCCGTCTTTGCTCATGATTCAGCACCGCCCGCGGCGCAAGCATACGCCACCTACTGCTGCCGGTCAGATTCTGCCGAATCCAATTTACGCGCGCATCGTTTAAGCTGTCGCGGCTGTCTATGGCCAAATGATCCGCGCGCAAAGCCAATAACTGCCCGGATGAAAACGTCGCGCCGAAATTGTGCCGCTTACTGTCTAGCACATTCTCACGATCCAGTATTCCCGCTCCGCCTCGCAACAAGAGATTCTGGACGGGCGAAAGCGAGAGGTTCGCTTCGCCGATCTTCTCTGCTGCCTGCCTCGCGCGGTCAACTGCCCAATCGCGGTCAAATTCAATCTCGTCACTGCGCGACACATCCGTAAATGACTTGCCACGGGCTCTGCCGCCGACAGACGCGCTGAATTGCCGCAATGCAAAGCTGCCAAGGCGCAATTCCGCACGGTCAAAGCCGATTTCCGCCCCGCCAGCCACGCCGTCGTTGTCCGCGTCGTCAAGAGCCGACTGAGTGTTCAAGTCGAAACGACTTGTCGCGACCTCGATGTTGCCGCGCAGGCCTTGCGAACGACTTCGATCAAGTCTAAACGCAACGAGTTCCGCGTGCGTTGGCAACGGCAATCGCCGCGCAGGAAGATAACGCCCAGCGTTTGGGCCGACCCATTCAAAAAACGTCCGGCCTAATTCATCCCCAGCGGCGGAATAGTCACCGTTGCCTGCTCCAAAATCATCAAAGAACACCTGCCATTGTCCTTGCGGCACACCGTCCGTGTCCGGCGCTGCATAGACAAAAATTGAATACGCTTCTCCCTGAACCGTCGTATCAACTCTCACATAGTCGCCGCCGTTCAGCCCTAATGAGTCGGCGGCGGCACTCAGCGCGTCCGTCGTGCTGTCCCCTGCCGCTTCGAGCTTTGATTTGTCTTCGTCGTCAAATGACAATCCAAGCGGACGTGAGAAATCATCTGATTCAGAAATGTACGTCACGTAGGCGTTGACGGGCGAACGCGGAGCATTCCATTCCGTGCGCGCAGCTAAATACTGCCGTTCAAAATCCTCGTTCGCGTACTGAAATTCAACGACGATGCGCGAGTCTGATGTAATGAGGCGCTTTGGTGTGAATGAAATCTGCCCAGCCGAGTAGTCAATCACGTAGTCGTTCTCAACACCGCGCCGCACTTCCGCGCCGTCAAGCCAAACTCGTTCGGTTCCCGCCAGCACGACGATGCCATTTTCGCCATTCTTGCCGGTGAGTGGATATGGTCCCTGCACGCTCTCTGCACCGCTAAAACGGTTCGTGTTGAACTCGCCTCGGCTTACGGCGGCGGATATGGTGGCGGATCCTTGAGTCAGCTTACCGCCGAGTTGCAGTCCCGACAGTTTGCGTCCGTAGCTGTCATATCTGCGGCCCGCGAACCTCAGTTCATAATCGCCAATCGTCGCTTCAAGGTGCGGTGAACGCGCTGTCACATAGACTTTGTCAAGTTCCCGAATGGACTCGGTTGTGCCTTCTGGCTGTATCGGCAAGTCTTGATCGCTCAGCGCCGCCACAACATCAACATTTGACCCGACTTTTCCTTCAACTTGAAGCGAAAGTGCGGACTCGAAAGACACATCCTGATTCGTTCCGATTTGCACACTGCGAATCAGCGAACCGCTGCGGCGCAGTGACGACCAAGCCGGTTCTTCGCGTGCGACGGAACTCGACAGATTCTCAAATGTGCTGTCGCTGCCAGGAACATAGCGCTCTAATTCACGCAGTGAGCGGTGCGCGTATGTTTGCACCAACGGAAGTGGCCACCGCTTGAATCGAACTTCCAGCGTGTCACCCGGCGCAAGCGGCGCGAATAGCCAGAGTTGATTGCCCGGTGAAATCAAGCGGTAATCGCGCAACGGCTCAAGCTGATGCCCTCGGCGGCTTACACTTAGCGAGTCTTGAATTATCCAACTCGGAGGAAGGACAAAAAGCGTATCACCGTGCGCAGATGTGAATTCGAGCCGATTCGTTCTGACCGGCAGGCCTTGTTGAGCAAACGAAATTCCTGCGCAGGCCATGCTGCTCGTGATTAGCCACAGCAGCACTGGCAACCGGAGCCGTGGCGCGCGGGAATTTGCCTTGTTTACCACCGAACGCGAAGCACGGCTCCACGGCGTGTATCAAGCACAAAAACTTCACCTGAGCTGCGTGCGGCGAAGTCACAATCTAACACGCCAAATGGCACAATGGAAAGTTCCTTTGACACCTCCGCGCCTGAACCAAGCCGAGTTTGAATTAGATTGCTGTCCGCAAGAACATAAAGTGTCGAATCCGTCACGGCGACACGATTGGCATCCGAAAAATGACCTGCATACTCCCGTGGAGTATTTAGCAACGCGTCAGTATGATAAAGTTTGCCATCGCGTGAATCCGTCCAGTACACACTTCCATCAGGTGAAAGGCCGAGGTCGCGCACTGACACCAACGCTGTTCCAGCTTGCCCGCCGACCCGCGCCATAACTGCACCAAAGCTGTCATACCGACGCAATTCGCCGCCATCAGATTCATACACAAAAAGATCACCTGCTGGACTTGCGGCAACCGTACGCGGTTCGAGCGCCTGCCCGTCCGTATCCATTATGATCATCTCACCCCGCCATTCCAACAACCGAGAATATTCTACGATACGCCGGTTCCCCGCGTCCGCGACATAAACTTTACCTGCGGCGCCTACCGCGACATCTACAGGCCATCGCAACTCGCCAACAGAACCGCCGCCTGAACTCTCAAACAGCACGTTGCCAGTGCTGTCGAATGCAATAAGCCGGTGATTACCCGTGTCTGCCACATACAAAACACCATCCACTCCCACGGCAATCGCCGAAGGCCGCCTTAGAATGCCACTGCTTGCGCTGACCAGTGTGTCAACATGCACCGCATCTTGACACGACGCGGAAATCGCGCACAACAGTATGGAAAGCAACACGATCATGGCTTGTGACGAGAGTTACTCAGAGCGCGGCGGTACATCTCTTCATAGACCCGCGCCGAACGCTTCCAGCTAAAGTCCTGCTTCATGCCGTGACGCTGAATCGCGCGCCAGCGCTCTTGACTGCGGAAGGTAGTCAATGAACGCTTGAGCGCATTGGCAAGCGCTCGCGCATCGTAGTCCTTGAACAGGAAACCAGTCCCCTGAGCGGGATCATGTTCAATATCAGATATCGTATCGGCCAGGCCACCTGTCGCTCGCGCAACAACCGGAGCGCCGTAACGTAGCGCCATCATCTGACTCAGACCGCATGGCTCAAACAGTGACGGCATCAAGAAAATGTCACAGCCGCCGTAAATCAAGTGCGCCAACGGTTCATCGTGACTCGCGACTAGCCGCACACGCTGCGGATACGCTTCCTGCGCGAAACGCAATTGACGTTCGAATTCCGGATCGCCACTCCCCAACACCAACAGTTGCGCCGGACCGCTGATTAGCTCTCCCAGTACTGGCATCAATATACCGAACCCTTTTTGCTCGGAAATTCGCGTCACCATTGCCACTAATGGAATCGAGCTTTCATACGGCAATCCGAACCGCTCGCACAATGCGCGCTTGTTGCGGTTACGCTGCGCCAAAGTTGCGGCCGTAAACCGCGCCGTCAAATGCGGATCCGTTTCTGGATTCCATAACTGCGTGTCAATGCCGTTCAGAATCCCTGAGAACTGCATGTGCCGACTGTGCAAAAGCGGCCCTAAGCCGAAGCCCATCTGGTCAATCATGCGCAATTCATGAGCATACGTTGGGCTTACCGTGTTAATCGCATCAGCCAACTCTGCAGCGAGTTTCAGATAGCTAAATGTGCCATGAAACTCAGCCGCACCGCCTGGCGCACCGTGATCTTCAGCGTGATCCACCCAGACACGAGAGCCGGAATGAAAACGCCCCTGAAACGCCATGTTATGAATCGTCAGCACAAACCGTGCGTCATCAAAGAAGCCGTTAAAGCGCGGCGAACGCATAAACAGCGGGAGCGCCCCGGTCTGCCAATCATGCCCATGCACAATATGCGGCTGCCATCCCGTCAGTTGACACCACTGCAGCGCAGCGCAGCACAGTAATGCAAACCGCGCGTCGTTGTCTTCATAATCTTTGTTTAGCACCGGATCAAAATAGTACCCCGGCCGGGCGAACAGTTCGTCGCAGCGAACGAATAGAGTGCGGAGCTTTCCAGGCGCTGTATGGTGACGCACATACTCTACCTGAAATTCGTGGTGGTTCAAAACGATCGAAGTTTGCAGCACTTCGTTCTCCGGAACCAGCCCACGAAGACTTCCGTAGTGAGGTGAAACCACCACGACATCATGGCCATGCGTTGCCAACGCATCCGGCAACGACGCGCACACGTCCGCGAGTCCGCCCGATTTCGAGAATGGCGCAACTTCCGAGGCCACATGCAATACTCGCAGAGCCGGGCCGTTCATCAGTCTGCGGCCGCCAATCTGACGAGATTCCGACCATTGCGTTTCACCCAATAAAGTGCGCGGTCAGCTCGATCAATCATGTCTTCGGGGCTCTTGCAGCCCGTGCTGTCCGTTACGCCGACAGAGATTGTGATAGGCGCAAGCTTGTCGCCCGACTCAGAGATAATATCTGCGGACGAGATTACTTTGCGTATCTTCTCAGCAACGATCAAACCCTGCTCTGCTTGTACTTCCGGCAAGATCAAAGCAAATTCCTCACCACCATAACGCGCCACAACGTCAATGTCGCGTACTGTGCGGCGAATCTGCGCCGCGACCCATGACAACACGCGGTTTCCGGATTGGTGGCCATAGGTGTCATTGTAGTTCTTAAATCCATCCACGTCAATCATCAACAACGTCATCACGCCGCCATACCGCAGCGAGCGCTGAAATTCTGTCCGCAACTGGGTGAGGAAAAAGCGATGGTTAAACAGATTCGTCAGACCATCCACCATTGCCATCCGCTGCGTCCGCAGATGCTGCGCGGTGCGGTCAAATATCAGTGAAAGTCCATGCTGCAAGAGCGGCAGCGCCGCTATTTCCGCGCTCGAAACAACGGTTGGCCGCGCGAATATGAGTTTTACGATGCCATGCCGCTGGCCACGGAACAGGAGTGGAATGAATAGACCACGGCGTGACATATGATCGGAATCAAATGGTGGCAAAGATAACACCTGGTCGTCGAGTTTTGTCACATACTCCGCAGACCCCCGACCAAGCAGAGTACTTTCATAATCCGGTGCCAGCGGAATCGGCCACTGAAACTCAGGACGCGAAGCATAAATCCAAGACCAACCGTCCGGGCGGTCCGGCCAGTAGGCTGCGGCATACAGCGGCGCGATTTCTATTTGATCCGGTGCAAAGAGATTTCGCAGCCGCGTCTCGAGCGCATCAAAAAAATCCGGCCCTTCGCGGTCGAAACGCGGCTCGCTTTGCACGCATTCCAATACGCGCGCATGACAGCGCTGTTCCCACAATAGTCCTAAGTTGTCCAGTGCCGCGCTCAGAGCACCACCTGCCTGAGGGGCTTCCGTGCCGAACATCTCGCCACACTCGGGCAATGCCGCCCGCGCAACGCGCTTTTTCGAGTAACCTATCGTGAACCGTTCACCATGGACACTGCACAACGCCGACGACAGCGGCTCGGGCTCGAATACGGCGACCACGTCTTCGTGCTCGCTAAAGATTGCCCGCGCACCGCTGTACTCAGCCAGTTCGTGCTCGACATAGCCGTGTCCGCCGCTGAGCAGTTGTTCGACAACGCGAAACTCGTGACTTGACGCCCGCATCAACCGCCACTCAGCCAGCCCATTTCGAATATTGCTTCGGTCGAGGAAAAATGAACGCATGGGTAGATTCATCAATAACGTTGCAGCGACGGTTGCTCAAGCACTATGTTGCCGCCAATCCACACTTCACTCGCCAACGAACTTCCGAAAATGTAAGGTAGAGATTCGAGGCTTGGCAAACTCCAAAGCGAAAAATCGGCAGCGCGGCCCGCTTCTATGGATCCAGCAAGATGCGCTAACCCCATTGCTCGCGCCGCATCAAGCGTTACACCCCATAGCAGTTCCGCAGGCGACAACTTTCCGTATATCGCCGCAGTCGTCATGCAAAACGGAATGGACTCAGTCACCGAAGTGCCCGGATTCATGTCCGTGGCGATTGCGACTCGGAGTCCAGCATCAACCATCTTGCGCATCGGCGGATAGGGAATCGCGTTCATGTAGTACACGCATGCTGGCAGCACCACTGCTACGACCCCGGCGTCACGCAACGCGGAAATCTCCTGATCATCAAGATACTCAAGGTGATCCGCGCTCATCGTGCGAAGTTCCGCAGCCAACGTCGCTCCGCCTGAGTGCCCGAATTGATTTGCATGAATTGTTGTACCCAGGCCGCACTCTTGCGCCGCTCGCAGGATCGCGCGCGACTCTTCAACTGTGAACGCGCCATCCTCGCAAAATACATCCACACGCTGCGCCAGTCCGCGTTCGCGTGTTTCCGGAATCATTTCATTGACCACTTGCTCTATGAAATCTCCCCGCCTGTCTCGATTGCTTTCGGGTACTGCGTGAATGAGCAGCGTTGTCACCATTCGCTGCGGAATCATTTTGCGCAGTTCGCGCAGCGACAACAGCAGCTTCTCCTCGCCCGACCACGTCAGTCCGTAGCCTGTTTTGCATTCTATCGTCGTAACTCCACCGGCCAATGACGATTCGAAACGCGGCAAAGATTCCTGAACAATTTGACTGACAGGCGCAGCCGCGACGCGAGCAGCCGTCGCGTGAATGCCGCCGCCTGCGGCTTGAATCTCCTGATAGCTCGCCCCGCCATTGCGCAGAAAGAACTCGCGCGCGCGGTTTCCAACGAATACAGGATGCGTATGGCAATCCACAAATCCGGGCAGCATCAACTTCCCGTTGGCGTCGTAGCGATCTATTTCGACTGGAACAGTGCGCAACAGATCAACACTCTTGCCGATCTGTTTAAATTGCCCTTCGTGAATCCACACTGCGGCACGATCCAATTCAAACAATGGCCGCGACAGATCATTCGCATCGCGCAAAAGCGGCGTGACTAACTTGCCTATGTTGTGGATTAGAACGCTTGCCATGAGCTACTTACCCGAGAATTTCGCTTCACGCTTTTCGAGAAATGCCGCCGTGCCCTCATTCTTATCGGCAGTTCCGCAACAGTAGCCGAAAAGCTTCTCTTCGACCTTGAGTCCGTCCGCCAGCGGACGACCTGCGCCGCCGTAAACTGCTTCTAAAATCGCGCGGCGCGCGAGCGGTGCAGCTTGCGCGAGTTGCCCGGCCAAATCCAGCGCGCGTGGCTTCGTCTGCTCTGGCGCGACAACTTCATTCACCAATCCCCACGATTGCGCCGTCGCCGCGTCAATCATTCGCCCGCTCAACAACAAGTCGAGCGCGCGTCCTGTACCCACAAGGCGCGGCAAACGCTGCGTACCGCCATAGCCTGGAATAATGCCCAACTTGATTTCTGGTTGACCAAACTTGGCTTTTTCGGAAGCGATGCGCAGATGACATGACATCGCCAGCTCGCAACCGCCACCGAGTGCGAAGCCATTAACCGCCGCGACCACCGGGATCGTTAAAGACTCAATTTTCGAAAACAGACGGTTACCGCGTTCGGTGAAAGTCAGACCAGTTTTCGCATCAAGGGCGTTGATTTCTGCAATGTCTGCGCCTGCCACAAAGCTCTTGTCGCCGCCTCCGGTCAATACGATCGCATTCACTGCGTTGCTATTCGTATCTATGCAAGACTCAATCTCATCAAGTGTGACGCCGTTCAGGGAATTCAGCGCCGCCGGACGATTGATTGTGAGCACGCCTACATTGCCGCTCACTTCCCAAGTGATATTTTGATAGCTCATGATTAGTAGTTCAGTCCGGGAATGCGGACGTTCTTGGTTTGAGCGGTTTGTGTTGCAAGTTCATAGCCCGCGTCGTGATGCCGGAAAACACCCATTGCGGGATCATTGGTCAATACTCTCTCGATGCGTCTTGCGGCCTCCGGAGTCCCGTCGGCGACAATCACCTGGCCCGCATGCTGTGATGAGCCGATACCCACACCGCCGCCATGATGAAAACTCACCCACGTCGCGCCGCTGGCCGTATTGACCAGTGCGTTCAGCAAGGGCCAGTCGGAAATCGCGTCCGATCCGTCTTTCATCGCTTCCGTTTCGCGGTTAGGCGATGCCACCGATCCGCAATCGAGATGATCGCGACCAATCACAATCGGCGCGCCGACTTCCCCGCTCGCAACCATCTCATTCATCGCCAAGCCGAGTTTCGCGCGGTCACCTTGACCGAGCCAGCAGATGCGCGCTGGCAAGCCTTGAAACGGAATCTTCGGCGTGGCTTCCTTGATCCAGCGCTGTAAGCCTGAGTCATGTGGAAACATCTCGAGCGCCTTCTTGTCAATCGCGTAGATGTCCTGCGGATCACCGGACAGCGCGGCCCACCGGAACGGCCCTTTGCCTTCACAAAACAGCGGACGCACGTAAGCGGGAACGAAGCCGGGATAAGCAAACGCCTCTGCATACCCGGCTTTGAGGGCTTGGCCGCGCAGGTTATTGCCATAGTCGAAAGCAATCACGCCGCGATCCTGCATCTCCTTCATGGCACGACAGTGATCTGCCATTGCCCGCATCGAGCGCTTGATGTATTCTTTCGAGTCACTCTTGCGCAACGACAACGCCTGCTCGTAAGACATGCCATTCGGAACATAGCCATGCAGTTCATCGTGCGCCGAGGTCTGATCGGTCACCAGGTGCGGCAACTCACCTCGTTTCAACAATTCAGGAAAGACATTAGCGCAATTGCCCAAGAGTCCCACCGAGAGCGCTTGCTTGTTCGCAGCAGCATTCTTCACAAGTTTGAGTGCTTCGTCGAGCGAATCGCAGGCTTTGTCGCAATAACCAATATCCACGCGCCGCTGCAGCCGCGCGCGATCTACTTCGACGCAAAGCACCGCACCGCCGTTCAGTGTCACAGCCAGAGGTTGCGCTCCGCCCATACCGCCCAGCCCACCGGTTAGGGTCCACGTACCCGCCAAAGTGCCGCCAAAGTGTTTTCGGCCCGCTGCGGCGAACGTTTCGTACGTGCCTTGCAAAATCCCCTGCGTGCCGATATAAATCCATGACCCCGCCGTCATCTGACCATACATGATCAGCCCTTTGGCTTCAAGTTCATGAAAGTACTCCCATGTCGCCCACTGCGGCACCAAGTTGGAGTTGGCAATCAACACTCTCGGCGCGTCGGGATGCGTCTTGACCACGCCAACTGGCTTCCCCGACTGCACCAACAGTGTCTCGTCCGCTTCGAGCTTCGTCAGCGTTTCGAGTATTACGCGCAACGCTTCCCGGTTTCTCGCGGCCTTGCCCGTGCCGCCGTAAACCACCAATTCCTCTCGGTCTTCGGCGACAGCAGCATCGAGGTTATTCAACAGCATGCGGTAGGCGGCCTCTTGCAGCCAGCCCTTACAAGAAAGGCGCGTTCCTGTCGGTGTCTTCGGAATTTCAAACATAGGATAATATTGTGCTTAAGAAAACTCCTGTATCTTTGGTCAGGCTTCCGACCAATAAAGAATATAGGCACTAAATTCACAAAAAACAAGCCGCTTGTTCAGCGGCTTGAGGATTGTTCTGACATGAATTTTCTCAATGAGGCTTTGAAACGCTACCATCTGCGGCGACCCAGAAATCGGCGTCTGGAGCATCGCTCCGCGAGGCCACAACCACAAAATCACTTTGGAAACTGGGATTCCGATAGCGATACTGAAGCCCGAGATCAGAGGTGCCCGGCATGAAGACCCAGAAAGGTTGATCGTATTCCGAATAGCCTTTCGGTGCCGATTCGCAGGCGAACAGGACTTCACGATCTGGCGGAACGGGCATCAAGCGCTCAACGTGATCGAGAAAGCCCGATCCCCGTGCATGCATGCGGAGAATGCCCTCAACTTTATCGTTCATCGCGGCCTGCGAAAGGACGATCCACAGGCCGAAAAATGCTGCGAGCGTGAGCCGCATTCTTGGCCGAGCATGCTTCCAAAGCGCGCTGGCCGCAAATGCGCAAAGGAGAATGCCCAACGGCAGTGAGCGTGACAAATTTCGTTCATTCGTGTGCTCAAAAAGCAGCACAGGTCCTTGCACAAGCACGAACAGAGCAAGCAACCACAAAACCCATTTTACGTTCTCTTCCTTGCGAAACATCACCACACCCCATATCAGCAGCCCCGCCCCTATTGCGGTCAAAACGGCTCCAAGAAACATCCACCCCGCACTGTGCATGAACAGCTGAATTGTAGAAACCGGGCATAAAAGCGCGCCGCCTATCAAGGCGAGATTGTAAGGGATGTTCCCCCCGAAGTGGAAACTCCAGGCCAAGTTGCTATCACTAAGTGGGAGCATCAGCGTAAATGTTCGCACAACAAGGTATGCCGACAGAACAATTGATCCGGCCGTGAACGCATACAAATGGCCGCGTGATACGCTATCTCCTCGCTTAAGGATAATCCAGGCCGCGATAGGTACTAACGGAATGACTACTCCGGCCTCTTTGCCCAGGCAGGCGAATGCCGTCAACAACCCGGCTAATACCGCATAGGTCATCGCTCTAAGCTTGCCTTGCTCATACTGACCGGCCAACCCGACAGAAAGTATCACAGACAATGTTACGATCACATCGCCCATCAAGTCCGGTTCGCCGCCGAGTATCTGGCTTTGGTGCAGAAAGAAGGCCGCACCGGCAAAGTTGCTTGCGGCGTGCGTCAAACCGATTGCACGTGCCGACCATACGAAGCAAAGACCACAAAGGATAACCGCGGCGAGTTTCACGGCTTGAACCCAAACCAACGAATCACCATCGGCCAGTGCGAAGTGCATAACATGCAAAGGGCGCCACATCGTAAAAAGTGGCGCCTCAAAGAAATTCCACAGCCCCCGCAAAGTGCTGAAGCCTGTCATGCAATGATCAGCATCGGCAATCAGACGCCAATCGTCGTAAAGCGGTGCAATCCCGATTGCCCGTCCGTATTGCAGAATGTACAAGACCGCAGACAGCCAGAAACTGAAAGCGCTGATTCGAGCTTTGATCGCCAATGCCCTGATGCCTGTTACATCACCTATCCGGCCTTAACGCATCATATTTCTTCCGCAAAGCCAGGCTATCACCCAGTGCATTGTCATAATTCACGATAGCGCGCTCCCAGTCGCCGTACATCGCGTTGGGAACCATGAACCACTGAGCGCCCCACTTGGCGTCATGTGCCTTGGCCAGAGAGTCACGTTGTTCGAGCGTGCCGCGATAGCTGATAAAATCGCCAAGGTTATCACCGGCAATCTGTATTATGCGATGCGACTTCGCTATATACTCGCGGCGAGTGGTTTTGTCCGAGCCCCAGCCTTCGCGCTCGCCTTTTGACAGCACCTGCTCGGCTGTCGCCGTCTGCGGAAATCCCTGCGCACGCAAATTTCGCCAGGTGCATTCATCAAGCTTTACGTCACGGTTGGTCACATAGAAAATAGCCACGCCACGGTGGCTCGCTTCGGACAAATACTCCGAAGCACCGGGAATTGCTTGTGCCTTCTCTTCGCAGCACCAATCGTCCCATCCTGAAGGATAGTTCTCCTTGTAAAGAATCAGACGCGCTTCATAGGCCGAGTTGTCCAGCACGGTTTCGTCCACATCCACAATAATCGCAGGCGGCTTCTTGCCAAACGGCGGCTGCTGCTCCACCGCCGCGCTCCACGATGTATCGGCCAGCGCCTGATCCAGTTCATTTAGCGCCGCGCGGTAAACTGTCTCACATGCCGCGTCGTATTCCGCCGCGCGCTGCGTCCACAACGTGCCATGCAGAAGCTCGTGCGTCTGACGGTGATAGACATAGGGAGCAGTGTGCGAACAAGATATTGCAAATAGCGCAACTATGGCAAAATACCCAATCTTCATTTACTTCTCCGCGTATTTTTCCAAAAGAAAAAGCCCTTGACTACAAAAGTCAAGGGCTTTTCAATAAATATTCCCGCTGATGCCCTACTCTCCCAGCCAGTTGCCCAGCAAGTACCATCGGCGAAGAAAGGCTTAACTACTCTGTTCGGAATGGGAAGAGGTGTGGCCCTTTCTCTATGACCAGCGGAAAAACTCGTTAACAATTGGAAGGGGCGGACAGGCGTTGCCACCTGCCCGCGCTTTTAGCGCAACTCCGACGAAGCCCGAGTTTTCTCAAGCTCCGAGGAATAACAATTCTCAGTCAAAGTTTTGGGTTGCGGTTGGCTTGCGAAGGCAATTAAATTGATCAAGCCAAACGACCTATTAGTACTGCTCGGCTGAATGTATTACTACACTTACACCTGCAGCCTATCAACCTTGTCATCTTCAAGGGGTCTTCAGGGAATCCTAATCTTGGAGTCGGTTTCACACTTAGATGCTTTCAGCGTTTATCCGATCCGAACCTAGCTACCCAGCGCTGCACCTGGCGGTACAACTGGTACACCAGAGGTTCGTCCATGCCGGTCCTCTCGTACTAAGCACAGCACTCCTCAAGATTCCTACGCCCACGGCGGATAGGGACCGAACTGTCTCACGACGTTCTGAACCCAGCTCGCGT
>Ga0268298_10000046_pt1 | contig 139546 bp, 141 predicted proteins | sample WWTPWeurt_MetaG_FD_194462 | JGI IMG/M metagenome (GOLD analysis project Ga0268298, IMG submission 194462) | Activated sludge microbial communities from WWTP in Nijmegen, Gelderland, Netherland - WWTP Weurt | ecosystem: Engineered > WWTP > Aerobic digester > Activated sludge | place...
CGGAACGCGCCCGCGGGCGGATTGTTGGTGTACATGGCATAGCAATCGGCGCGGACGTGCGGGATGTCGTACGGGCCAGCCGAGTGCGTGGTGGCGCGGGTCATCACTTTTTCGCCGAGCGAAGCATACGCGCCTGTGTCACCGTAGAGTTCGGTCTCGGCAGCAACGAGGCGTCCATTTTTCTTCGCGCCAATCTTCACGCGGATCTGCGTGGCATGGCGCTTCGGATGCACAAGCAAACTTTCGCGGCGGTCGAATAATAATTTCACTGGCCGCTGTGTTACGTTCGCAAGCATGGCGGTGTGAATTTGTCCCATCACATCTTCCTTGCCGCCAAAGCCGCCGCCCATCAACTGCCCAACGATGCGCACGCGTTCTTCAGGCCAGCCCATCACACGCGCAACCTGCGTGCGGTCTTGATACGGAATTTGCGAGCCGACATAAATTTCCATGCGGCCATCGGGCAGCGGCACAGCAATGCTACATTCAGGCTCAATGAATGCGTGGTCGGTGGCAGGCGTATGGAAAGTATGTTCAAGGACAATATCAGATTCGGCAAAGCCCGTGTCCATATCGCCTTTGCGGACTTTGATGTGTTTGAGCAAATTGCCTTTCTCGTGGATTTGTGGAACGCCTTCCTCACGAGCCATGACCGCGTTGGTGATGACGGGCTGGAGATCGAACTCCGCTTCGATCAACGCCGCGGCCTGCTCAGCCACCTCAGGCGACTCAGCGGCGACGATGGCGAGCGCATCGCCGACATAACGGACGCGTTCCCCGACTCCCACCATCACAGGCCAGTCGAAAATCACAAGGCCATGATTCTTTTCGGCAGGGACATCTTCGGCGATGAGAACAGCGACGACGCCTTTCAAGGCCTTGGCTTTGGAGGTATCCAGTTTCTTCAAGAAGCCATGCGGGATCATGGCACGTTTGGCTTTGGCGTACAACATACCGTCAAATTTCAAGTCATCGGTGTAGATGGCTTCACCTGTCACCTTTTCCACGGCTTCGGGGCGCAGATGTTTGTGGCCGACCGTCTTGTGTTCGTGAACAGAGTCTGGGATGTGTGTCGGCTTTTGAACAGGCTCGCCCGTGCGAAGCGCTTGCGCCGCGGCGAGTATCGCATTTTCAATTGAAGGATAACCCGCACAGCGGCAGAGCGTGTCCTTCAATGCGAAACGAATATCATCGCTGTTTGGCTCAGGATTCCGCTTGAGCAAGGCATACGCGGTCATGATTTGGCCGGGGATGCAGAATCCGCATTGCACAGCGCCATGTTCAACAAACGCCTCTTGTAGAGGATGCAATTTCATCTCTTCGTGGACGCGCTGCGCCAATCCCTCAATGGTGACAACTGTCTTGCCATCCGCGCGCTCGGCAGGATAGACGCACGACATCATCGGCTGCCCATCCACAAGGACGGTACACGCACCGCATTCGGCTTCTTCGCAGCCGATCTTTGTGCCGGTAAGGCGCAGCCGCTCACGCAATAGAGTGGACAAGGTTTCGCCGGGCACAGCCTCGATGGAATATTGTTTACCGTTAACATTAAGTGAGATTTGGTTTGTCATGGTTTTTGTTTCCTAAAAAATCCCGTCGGTCGAGTAGGGCGAGTGCTTACCGAGCCTGTACCGAGACCAACAATTTTCTATTTGCCATCAATTGCTGGTTTCGATACGCTCGCTACTCAACCAGCGGAGTTCACATGAAATATTACCCCGCTCTCTCCCACGCGGTATTGAGCACATCTTTAAACAGATCACCGACGATGTGTTTGCGATAATCAGCTGTGGCGCGTCTTGCACTGGTGCGGAATTGAGCCTGGCCAAGCAGGGCATCCAACGTTTGGTTGAAGGTTTCGTCGTTGAGAGATTTTCCGCGCAAAGTGTTTTCTGCTTCGGTGGCGCGGAAGGGAATGGAACTGCCAGGACCGACAGCGATGTGAATGTCTTTGACCATATCCCCAGCGCGTTCGAGCCAGATGGCGCAGTTCAAAATGGGCAACGCCACTCCCTGCGGGCGCATGATACGCTTGAAGCAGGAGGAGGTATGTAATTGGTGATTGGTAATTGGGATATAAAAGCCGACGATGATTTCTTTTGTTTTATCGAGCGCGGATTTTCCTGGGCCGAGAAAGAGCGAAGTAAATGGTACTCTGCGCGTACCAGAGACGCCCGCGATTTCAGCAACGGCATCCAGCGCGGTCAGGGCAATGGTGCCATCTGCGGCAGGGAGCGCGTGGGCAACATTGCCGCCGAGCGTGGCGGTATTGCGAACTTGCGGACCTGCGATCAAGTTTGCAGCTTCGGTCAAAGCCTGAGCGTGTGCGCCCACCAACGGGTCAAGTGCGACGCGGTTGACTGGGACGGCAGCCCCGACGAAGAGTTGATCCCCTCTCAATTCGAGAGCGGTCATCTCCGGGACGAAGGTCAAATCAATTAATGTGTGGACGGGGGCATGGCGGCCTTGTCGCAGGTCAAGCAGCAGATCGGTGCCGCCTGCGATGGGCAGGGCGGGGCCCGAAGCCGTTGCAAGCGCCTGAACTGCCTCATTAACAGAGGTTGGCCGTTTGTATTCCTGCCAAAGGTTCATGGTGGGTACCTCTTTCTTTATGACGGCGGCACTTTTCGATGGGCGATCACGCCTCAACGCCGCTGTTCTCACAGCGACCACCGAACCGATGGATATTTACAAGTCATTGCAAGCGTTCTTTGCGAAGCAATCTTCAATCAGCACAGATTGCTTCGTCGGGCTATCGCCCTCGCCGCAATGACATTCGCTATTTTACAACAGACGCGCCTTCTTCGGGGTGGACGCCTGCCATGAGCAAACCGAGTCTTTCGGGTGTGGCCCCGACACGCGGAACGATCTCCATGACCTGGCCTTCGTACAGCACAGCAATGCGGTCGGAGAGGGCGAGAATTTCGTCGAGGTCTTCTGAGATGAGCATGACCGCCGTGCCTTTGCGCCGCTCAATGAGCAATTGCTCACGAACATATTCGGTCGCGCCAATGTCGAGGCCGCGTGTGGGTTGCGCCGCAATGATGGCACGCGGCCCGCGTGAGATCTCACGCGCCAGCACAATCTTTTGAATGTTACCGCCAGATAGATTTTTAGCGTATGTGTCGCGCGAGGGAGTCTTGATACGGAATTTTCTGATCAGTTCGTCTGAATGTGTTGCAATTCTGCCCAGGTTCAAAAAGCCGTAACGCGAATAGGGCGCTTTGTGGTGTTCGCGTAAGACCGTATTTTCGGCCACGGTAAAATCCTTGATCATGCCGTCACGCATCCGCTCTTCGGGGATATAGGACAGCATCCGCTCGGTGATATCGCCGGGCGCAAAGTTGGTGATCTCAGTGCCTTCGAGAAAAACTTTTCCGCCGGTCACTTTGCGCAGGCCAGTGATGGCCTCGGCCAGTTCGCGCTGACCGTTGCCAGAGACCCCGGCAATGCCGAGAATTTCGCCTGAACGGACTTCGAGATTAATTCCGCGCAAGCCGGGTGTGCCGCGATCACTGCCACAGGTGAGACTCTCCAGTTTGAGACGTGCCTCTCCCAGTTCCGCGTGACCGCGGTCGGGGGCCAGGCCCACTTCACGGCCAACCATCCAATTGGCCAAATCCTGTTTGGTGATCTCGGAGGTCGGGCGCGTGCCGATCTTGCGTCCATCGCGCAGAACAGAAACACGGTTGCTAATCTCGATGACTTCATGCAATTTGTGCGAAATAAAAATCAGCCCGTGACCATCGCGGGTCATCTGCCGCATGATAACGAAGAGTTCATCCACTTCCTGCGGGGTGAGCACGGCGGTCGGCTCGTCGAGGATCAGCAGGGCCGCACCGCGATAGAGGGCCTTGATGATTTCAACGCGCTGCTGCTGTCCGACAGAAAGCTGCCAAATATAGGCAGAGGGGTCGATCTTTAAGCCGTATATACCAGCCAGTTCAAGGATGCGTTTTGAGACCCGTTCCAGGTCAGTCAGAACGCCACGCGAGGATGGCAGGCCAAGGGCAACATTCTCCGCTACGGTCAGGGTCGGGACGAGCATAAAGTGCTGGTGGATCATGCCGATCCCAAGGTGGATCGAATCATTCGGCGAATCAATGCTGACGGGTTTCCCATTTAACAAAACTTCACCTTCATCCGGGTGATAAAGGCCGTACAGGATTTTCATCAATGTGCTTTTGCCTGCGCCGTTCTCGCCTAATAAGGCATGGACTTCACCCGCTTTCACGTCGAAATCCACATGGTCGCTGGCGAGCACACCGGGGAAACGCTTGGTGATGCCGCGCATTTCAAGGCTGTCAATGCGCGCCTGACCCGAAGGAAGTTGGTTCGATTCTGTCATGAGTGCCATCCTGAGTTAGACCTGACAGGTCTGAAGGCCTGTCAGGTCTGGGAACAAATGAGAATTGTTATGGCAGGGTGATCGTGATGGAACCGTCGATGATGCCCTTGATGGTCGAATCAGCAAGTGCCTTGGCATCATCGGAAAGAGCGTAGTCGGCATTGAATTCGATCACTTCGCCGCCGTTGGCAAGATTGGCCCTGAAGGACTGGCCGCCAAGCGTGCCTTCCTTGATCAAAGCAATCATCTCGCTCAGGGCAACTTCCCAGTGATAGACCTGGCTGGCCACCACAACGGTCGGGGCAAGCGAGGATTGATTGGACTGGGTGCCGAACCATAAAGCACCGGCTTCTTCGGCCTTACCGATCGCGCCGACGACCATTTGAGCAGAACCGGTCATCACATCAGCACCAGCAGAAAGGTGGGTCGAGGCGGCTTCGGAGGCCAAAGCCACATCCGAGAATGAACCGATGTAGTTCACGTTCACCACTGCGTTCGGGTTGGTCGCCATGACACCGGCTTTGAATCCATCCACATACAACTTGGCATCGCCCACTTCGATCGGGCCGACCACGCCGATGGTCCCGGATTGGGAGAGAGTCGCGGCCAATACGCCATTGACATAGCCGCCTTCCTGAGAGGCCGCTTCATAAGCAAAAATATTGGGCTGGCCAAATGTTTCAGCAGTGGTGCCCCAGGCAAAACTGGTTTCAGGGAAGTCCGGAGCGATCTCCTGCAGGGAAGTTCCATACTGGGAACCGTGTCCGATCACAAGATCGTAGCCCTGGGAGGCATAATCACGAAGGGCCGCTGCTGCATCGTCCACCACAAACATATTCTCAGAATAGACGACTTCAAAGGCTTCGGGGCCGCCCATTTCGGCCTGAATGCGCATGAGGGCATCATACATGCTCTGGCTGAAGGCCAGGTCATTAATGGCACTCGGCATCACCACCGCCACGCGGAAGGGTTCCGCAGGCGCGGCGGGTTCTTCGGTTGCAGCGGGGGCTTCCGTTGCGGCGGCAGCAGGTTCTTCCGTGGCAGCCGGAGCCGCTTCTTCGGTTGCGGCCGGGGTGCCACAGGCATTCAAGACAAGCGCAAAGGCCAATACGAGGGTCAAAATCCATGCAAACTTTTTCATCTTCTTCTCCATTCGTAGAAAATTTTTATCGACATTTTAACAACAGGTGACATGTTTCTCAGGGGAACACCTCCTTGTTTAGTCTTCCCGTTCAAACGGCTTCGTCAATGCAGACGGAGCCCGGACTCTCGACACCGTGGCGACCAGCACCAGGATCGTCAAAACATACGGCATCATCACTGCAATATCAGATGGGATCGGAATACCCAACACCTGGATCCACAACTGCAGCGAGTTGACCATGCTGAAAAGCAGCGCGCCGCCCAATACCCCCACGGGTTTCCATGCGCCGAAATAAACCAGCGCCACGGCGATGAAGCCAAGGCCGCTGGTCATATTCTGTTGAAAGACGTTCAACAAAGCAATCGACAACGAAGCGCCGGCGATCGCTGAAAGCATGCCGCCAAGGGTGATGGTGAAGTAACGAATGCGCGCCACGCTCACGCCGAGCGAATCCGCCGCGTCAGGATTCTCGCCCACCGCGCGAATCTTCAACCCCAGTGTGGTCTTGTTCAGGACGAACCAGGCCAGGGGCACAAGCAGGTACGCGCCATAGACCAGAATATTCTGCTTAAAGAAAATTTCACCGATGCCCGGAATATCACTGAGAACCGGGAACTGAAGTTTCGGAAAACCCTGAACGGTTTCCACAGTTCCCATCAAACGCTGAAAAAGCAACTCACTCATCCCCAGCCCAAAAAGATAAAAACCGATTCCGCTGATTCCTTGCTGGGCATGCAGGTTCACGGTCACGAACGCCATCGCCAATCCCATCAATGCGCCGACAATCATCGCCACGAACAGACCAAGCCATAAATTCCCGGTGGAGTAGGCTACATAAAAGGCTGCAAAACAACCGAGCAGCATCTGGCCTTCCACTCCCAGATTCAACACACCGCTCTTCTGGCTGAAAGTCTCGCCGATGGCGGCATACAAATACGGAGTCGCAAGACGGATGCCTGAAGCTAGAATCCCGATCAGCACCGTGGTGGAGAATAGATCTGTGATCATTTACCCGCCTCCTCTTTTTGAACTTTGGGCTGCTCCTGAGAAACAGAGGTTTCCTCCTCTGGAGCGACCGCCTGCCGCCTGCGCTGCCTGCGGCGGCGCCAGATCTCGCTGCTGACCACAAAGATAACCACCAGACCATTCAGGACCGTGATCAACGCCGATGGGACTTGCACCATACGCTGCATTTTGTTCGCACCCACCAGCAATGCGCCAAATAAGATCGAGGCCGGGATGGACCAGATCGGGTGCAATTGTCCAAAAAGTGCCGCGACGATCCCGTTAAATCCGGCGCTTCCTGTAAAGCCCGAAGACGAGCCGTCTGTGATCATGCGATAGTTGACGCCATAGACTTGCACTGCACCGGCCAGGCCGGCGAAGGCGCCACTCAACAGCAGGGCCAAAACCATATAACGTGAGACCTTGATCCCGGCGTAGCGCGAAGCGTGGGGGTTTTGCCCCACAGCGCGGATGCGATATCCGAGCGTTGTGCGCCATAACAGAATATAAACAAGGACGGCCAGCACCATGGCAATCAATGCGCCAAGGTGCAAACGAGTCGGTGCCAAACGCGGCAGGTGGAACACATCCAACAGGCGCGCGGTCTGGGGAATCTTGGATGCCAGTTCAGCTTGTGAGGGGTCAATCATCGGTCCGCGCAGGAGGAAGTTCATCAACTGCACAGCAATCGCGTTCATCATGACCGTACTCAGAATCTCATTCACACTGAAATAGGCTTTAAGCATGCCAGGAATGCCCCCCAGACCGCCCCACCCAGAAAACCTGCCAGCAGGGCCAGTGTGATCAGCAGCCAACCAGGGAGGTCAGTGAAGGTCAGGCCGACCCAGGTGGCCAGCACAGCCCCAATAATCATCTGCCCTTCACCGCCGATATTGATCACATCGCCGCGGAAGGAGATGCAGATACCGAGTGCCACCAGCAGCAAAGGCGTGGCCTTCACCAGCGTCTCTGCGATGGCGTTGGTGCTCCCGAATGCGCCTTCCCAAAGAGCTGCATAGGCCTCAATGGGATTCACCTTCAGGAACAAAAGCATGACCGCGCCCACTGCAAGGGCCGCCAGCGTCGCAATGACAGGCAGCAGCGCATCGAATAATGTACTCAGTTTTGATCGCATCGAAATCTCATCCTCCGCCGCAGCAAATGATCGGGTCGATAGTTACCATGCCTCAGTTCCACGTTTGTACCAGGGTTAATCGCAGGAAAGAATCGTCGAAGTAGTTCACACCAAGCGCAAGCGGTAAATTATTCTTATCAAAAAAAACGACCTTAAGTTCCAGCAGGGGTTTATTTACATCGCCGCCGAGCATGTTGCGCACATCCATGCCGGCTAAAATGGAACGAATATCCGTGATCGCAAAACCTATTTTCTGATGACAATACTGAAGCAGGATATCGCGGATGTGCAGCCCACCGTTTATGCTCTCAATGGGTTCTCGTAATAGCCCCCGGGGGATCACGTTGTTTGCCAGGATCACAGGCTGGTCATCTGCAAAGAATAGGCGTCGCAACAGCAGTAGTTCATCTCCGGTTTCCACCGCCAACGCCAGCGCTTCCCTCTCTGTGGCTGGACGGACCTCCACAGCCAAAGATCGGATGGAAGGCTTATACCCATTGCTTTCAATCAACTGAACCAGATCCCATAAATTACCCGAATGCGCACTGATTTCCCGCACGCGCGCATTCACATACGTCCCATCCCCTTGTTTTCGAATGATCAAGCCGCTGGTGGCCAATTTGGCAAGCGTGGTACGGATGGTCGCCCGACTGACCCCCATTTCCTCCGATAATTCGCTCTCAGAAGGGATGCGACTCCCAGGCGCGTATACACCACTCCGGATTCGCCCGAGGAGTATCTCATCTACCTGGTTGACAACCGATTTTGACTGAATAATATTCATGGCAAGTCGATTTGTTGGAGGATAATCGTCTGACCTTTGCCTTGTATCATATGGATTGCAGAGGTCAATTACTAGTGTCTTTTAGCACAAATTAATATGACACTTGCCTGAATCAATAAAAAGACGCTGATGCCAGGCATCAGCGTCCATAATTGAAAAAAATCTTTTTTACTTGCCTCGTTCCCCACGTACATAGGGGTTGCCCAAGGCGGCCGGAGCGCCCAGTCTTTTACGGATGGCTTCCCGCGAGCCAATCACTAAAACAATGACCGTAAAAGCATAAGGGAGCATCTGCAGGAAGAACCCCCAGTAGGGGTTGTAATAGAATGGGTTATCCATGCCTAAAAGAAGGGTCGGGCCCTGAATATCCAGAATGAGGCGACGCAGAGCACCAAAAGCATAGGAACCAAACATGGCGCGGACCGGGTCCCATTGCGCAAAGATAACCAACCCTACGGCAATCCAACCCTGACCTGCCGTTGTCAACTCACTGAACCAACCAGGCGCCACAGCAAGGCTGATCGTTGCTCCGGCCAACCCGGCCAGCATTCCGCCGACAAAAACGTACAAATAACGCAGGCGAAAAACATTGATTCCCAGGGAATCTACAGCGGAAGGATACTCACCCACGGATCGCAGATTCAGCCCGGGCCTGGTATGGTTGATGAAATACCATACCAACGGCACCATGAAATAACCAATGTACACCAGCGCACTCTGCTTCGTAAAGAAAATCGGCCCAAGCAAGGGGATCTGTGACAGCAACGGAATGGAGAAGTTCGGAAGCAGCGAAACCGTTCCAGCCTTGCTCAGGCCCTCCCCCAGAACCAGGCTAATGCCCGTCCCAAGGAAAGTCAGCGCGAGGCCGCTCACAACCTGGTCAGCCTGAAGCGTAATGGTAATAAACGCATGCACCTGACTGATGGCACCTGCCGCAAACATGGCAGCCAAAACGCCAATCCACGGGTTGCCGGTGGCAATGGTGGTACTGAAGGCAGTCATCGCGCCAATCAACATCATGCCTTCCACGCCCAGATTCAATACGCCGGAACGCTCCGCAAGGATCTCGCCGATGGTGGCAAACAACAAGACCGTCCCGGTGGCAACGCCCGCCTGAAGAATGATAATCGGGTCCATATTACTCCTCCCCTCGAACGATACGAATTCTGTAACGCAACAGGAAGTCACTGGCAATGAGCGAGACCAGAATGATGCCCTGGATCATCTTCGGTACGCCTGACGGCTGGATTTCGCGTCCAGCCAGAATCAGGGCGCCAAACAATAGTGAAACCAAAATAATCACAATTGGGTTGAGCTTTGCCAGCCAGGCCACGATAATTCCCGTGAAACCGTATCCGGCGGCAATGGGAGCGGTTTGCAAACGATGCACCACACCAGAGACTTCACTCATCCCGCCCAAACCAGCGAGCGCGCCGGAAAGCATCATCACATAAATGACATTGCTGGTGATATTGATACCGGCATACTTTGCCGCTTGCGAGTTGTCGCCGATCAGGCGGATCTCATACCCCCAGCGGCTGCGGTACACAATCATCCATAATAGGATGGCTGCTATGATCCCAAGAATCAAACCGGCGTGCGTGGTCAGCCCGCGGAACTGCGGGAAGGTATCAGCATATTCCAGCAGGCGCGGCAGCCATGCCGTGTCGGGGAATTTCGGTGACATTTGAAAACCGCCTTCAGACCAAACACCGAAGATCCAGAAATTGATCCATGCCACTGCGATGTAATTCAACATCAATGTACTGATGATCTCATTAACATTGAACTTCGCCTTGAGGTAGCCGGGAATGAATCCCCACAGCGCCCCTGCAACCATGCCCGCCAAAATCATCACCGCCAGGAAAAGCCAGCGGGGGGAATCCGCCTGAAGCACAGGAGCCAGCACAACGGCACTGGCCCCAAAAGCGCCCATGATGAATTGTCCTTCTGCGCCGATATTCCACAACTTCATACGGAACGCCACCGAACATGCCAGCGCAGCCAACATGATTGGCGTTGCCTTTACAATCGTGTCTGATAAAACTCCGATATCGCCAAAGGAAGCCTTCGCAATATGCTGATACGATTTGATCGGGTCGCCACCCGCAAATTGGATCAAAATACCGCCAAGGATCAACGCCACGATCAAGGCCATCAGCGATACCAATACCGGGTACCAGGCCGGAGATTCCTCCAGGCGCGGTTCCACTCGAATCTTGAAGCCATTATTCTTTTTTTGCAGGGTAGTTGTATCAGCCATTTGCCGCCACTCCATCTTTTTGGATTTGTTCCAGCGGGGTACCCGTCATCATCAAGCCGATTGTTTCGATCATGCTCTGGTCGGCCTCCCCGGCGCCCACCTTGACCTCGCCCATGATCTTCCCTTCATAAATGACGAAGATTCGATCGCTCAAGGAAAGCAATTCTTCCAACTCCTCAGAGATGAGCAGCACTGCTGAACCTGCCTCACGTTGGGCCAAAAGCAAGCGATGAACACCTTCAATGGCACCCACATCCAGGCCACGCGTCGGCTGAACGGCAACCATGAAATTGGGCAGCCCGGAGATCTCACGCGCTAAAATGACCCGCTGCAGGTTGCCGCCGGAGAGCAGCCTCACCGGCGTAGTCACATTCGGAGCCACAATATCATAGGCTTCCTTGAGTTCCTTGGCCAGTTTGGTGGCCGCGTTCATATCCAACAGGCCGCCTTTTGAGATGGGCGGCTTGCGATAGTTCTTCATGATGACGTTATCGGTTACGCTCAGGTTCGGGGCGCTGCCAACATGGTTGCGATCTTCAGGGACATAGGCCATGCCATGTTGTATGCCGAACAGGGTATTGCGGTTGCTGACCAGATCACCGCCCAAACGCACTTCACCCTGTTTGCATTTTCGCAGGCCGGTAATGACCTGCGAAAGCTCCGACTGACCATTCCCTGCCACGCCTGCCACACCGACGATCTCGCCTGCCTTTACATTGAGGGATAACCCGCGCAAAGCCGGAAGCCCCTTATCGTTTTCGGCATGAACATCCTTGACATCCAACACCACTTCGCCAGGCTTGCCGGGTTTCTTATCCAATGAAAAAATGATATCGCGCCCCACCATTAGCCGGGCTAATTCCTGTCGTGTGGCTCCTTTGGAAGGCACCCCGGAAGCAGTTGCCACGCCACGCCGCAACACGCTGACACGGTCGGCAATTGCGGTCACTTCATGCAGCTTATGGCTGATAAAAATAACGGATTTACCCTGGGCCACCATCGAGCGAAGAATAATGAACAAACCTTCGATCTCTTGTGGTGCCAGCACAGCCGTCGGTTCATCCATGATCAAGACATCCGCCCCGCGATACAACATCTTGAGCAATTCCACACGCTGTTGCTCACCCACCGAAAGCTGCCAGATCTTCGCGCGTGGATCGACCTTCAAACCAAATTGTTCACCTACTGCCGCGACTTTCTCGTCATAGTCCGGCAGGCGCATAAAGAAGCGCGGGTCATTGAGACCCAGGAGTACATTCTCTGTCACCGTCTGGGAAGGTACAAGCATGAAGTGTTGATGCACCATGCCGATCCCAGACTTGATTGCGTCCCGCGGCGAATAAAATTCCACGGGCCTGCCTTTTACTTTGATAATTCCTGCTTCCTGCCGGTATAAACCGGCCAGGACGTTCATGAGCGTGCTTTTGCCTGCGCCATTTTCTCCGAGCAAAGCGTGGGTTTCGCCGGCGCGTAATTCAAAATCCACATGATCGTTCGCAAGCACACCGGGAAATCGTTTTACAATTCCGCGCATTTCCACTGCAAACGTCGCTTCGGATGTGGGAGGTGTCTTCTGTGTCACTTGGGCACTCCTGCGGTAAAACCAGCTACCTTGAAAAGGTTCAAAGAAGGGCTGGAACCCTTGTGGAATTCCAGCCCCAATTGACGAAACTTTGATTACGGAAGTTCAGCGGTGATACCGTCAGCCCACCACTTCATACAAACGCTGACCGAACAAGGCAGACCGTATTCGGGGAATGCATCGAGGTCCACTTGCAGCAGGCTCTGGCCTTCGGGAAGGACCACATTGCCCTGGTTGTCGGTAATGGGACCGGTAAAGACATCGAAGCGGTCAAATTCGCCAGCCAGCATCTTGGCGAGAGTATCCTGAACCATGGCAATCACTTCGGGGTCAAGATCCTTCACACCGGGCTGCATTTCCTGGCCTTCCATGAAACCAAACAGGCCGAGGGCGCCAGTGTCGGCATCAAAATACTGCCAGCCGGGTGTATAGGTGCCCGCAATCACCTGCTCGGTGATGTCTGCATATACGGGGCCCCAGACCCAGTACGGGGCGGTGAGACAACGCTCAACCTTGCAGGAGCCGTACCAGTCATAGGTGACGCCCCACTTGCCCTTTTCCTGGGCAACGTCAGCGACGGCAGGGGTATCCGCACCGGTGAACACGACCTGGGCGCCGGCATCGAACAGGGAGGCTGCGGCTTCCTTCTCGATGATCGGGTCATGCCAGGTGTTGATCCAGCGGACATCCATGGTGCATTCGGGGCAGGTCTTCTTCATGCCGAGGGCAATGGCGTTGCCGAGGCGGATTTCTTCGGGGATGGGGAAGGTGGCCATGTAGCCCAGTTTGGGGTTGCCATCGGCTTTGGCGCGAGCGCCAGCCAGCATACCAGCCAGGTACTTCATGTTTTCCATCGCGCCCATTAGGTTGCCGAAGTTGGTTTCGTTGGAGGCAATACCGGTGAGGTGGATGTACATGACATCGGGGAATTCCTCAGCCACAGCAGCCATCGCATCGCCGAAGCCAAAGGAGGTACCGAAGATCAGGTTGAAGCCCTTGCGGGAAAGGCTGCGGAAAACCTGTTCAGAGTCGGCGCCTTCGGGAACGTTTTCGATGTAGGCAATGTTCACATTTTCGACGTTTTCCTTGATGTATTCAAGGCCTTCGTAGTGAGCCTGTGACCAGCCGCCGTCATCGTGCGGTCCAATCAAGACCATGGCCACATTGAACTTACCATCCACCACTTCCGGGATCTGGAAACCACCCTCAGAGGAGGCGGCTTCAGTCGCGGCGGGCGCATCCGTTGCCGCGGCCTCTTCGGTCGCGGCCGGTTCTGCCGGGGTGCTGCCACCACAAGCAGAAAGGACGAGCATCAGTGCCATCGCTAACATGGCAAGGCGTGCAAGATTCTTACGCATACTTCTACTCCTTATGAAATTTGATTTTTGGACAGAACTGACAAGGTGTATGTTACGAAAACCTCCTTTCAGTTGTCTAAACAATTTTACCAATTCTTGATACGGCTAAGGAGAACACTTAAAGTTGGCGCGCATTTCAACCAATGTGGCTCCCTGCTCAGTGGATGCAGCGGTCTCCCGCTCAATACGATCCCACAACTTGCACAGCAACGGGCCTACATAGTTCTTTGAAATTCCATAAGATGCCTTCGACAATTCTACCGCTTTTTTCCAATCGCCAACGTGAGCGTATCCTTCAATAAACACAAACCTCTCCAGTGGGTCGTTAGGATAATCACTCAAGGAAAATGCAACATCGCCCAAATGGGTAACTGTTTCCCATTCCTTTTTTTGACGCGCCAGGTCGGCCTGTTCGAAATAGTAACACCAGTCTTTTTCAGGTTCGCTTCCATAAAACTGACGCGGCAACTGGTTCTGTTTCTCCGGCAGGATGACACTCTGATTGGAATACGCAGCCACATCCCGCACGGCAGGCAGAAGCAGGCGATTCTGCCCTTCGACCTCGGGATCGATTACCCGGAAACAGCCGGGTGGTTCATAATTGGCTACGAGGATATTGTCCGTATTTCCATAAAATGTCGGGCCGATGTAATACAACTGATGATCCTGGCCAGGCTCCACGCTCGGCAAGGTCTTGCCCACCCGAATGGAGGCAAAGTACAGGATCACATTCATCTCGCCCGGCGGGCTGTAGATCCAGTTGAAAGGGCCGGTCAGGGAATTGTCTGAGTAATATGTGACGGGGAAGTCGTTCGTCAACATAATGGTGCCCTTCTTCAGGCCCGGAATACGCTCGGTCATTTGCGTGAACAGATCGCGTTGGGTTGTCCAATCGCTGCGGTAAATCTCCTCCAGCTGAAAGTGACGGCTGCCCGCAAAGCCGACCAGCAGTGCCACGAGAATCATCTGTAAACGCGGCTCTTTTATCAGCGCGATCAAACAGGCTAATAAGACACTCGCGCCCAGCATGAAAGGCAGCATGAAGCGGTCCATCGAAAAGTTGAATTGCGGTGTGTTACCGATCAGCCAGACCGAGCCACCGGAGAGCCCCCACATCACCAGGCCGATCCAGCCAGCTTGTTTCGCAAAGTCACGATCATCCGCCTCATCGGTCTTGTACAGGAAGAGAAATATTCCAACGAGGAAAATGCCCAAGAATAACAGGGTCAACATCAATGTCAGTGTGAGCGGGCCGAATCCGGTCAGGCCAAGGGTAAGGAAGGGCAGCAGCCAGGTTTCAAACACAGTCCGCCAGAAACTCAATAAAACTTGATTCAGGAAGTACAGAACTCCGCTGACAAGGTCTGCCTTCAATTTATCCAACAAAACGTATTGGTAGCTGGCGTTCTGATAAGTGAAGAAGAACATGCGCCAGAAGGTGATACTGAGAAAGATAAGAAAGAATGGCAGGAAGTAAAGAGCGGCTTTTTGCGTGCGCTCCTTGAAGGAACCGGGCATCAGCTGCCAAAGGATGAAGAAGCGCGCGAATTCAAGAAAGTAGAAATATTCCATGGTCAACAGGTTGACCGCCGCCAACAAATACGCGGCTGAAAAATACAACCAGCGCCGCTTTTCATCCCTGACGGCCAGAATGGAGAAATAAAGGGATAACAAAAACGCGGACAGCACAATATAAAAATGGCTGTACATCATGGCAATAAATTGCTGCCCCATGCCGGGGAACACCAAAAAGAACAGGCTGGCCCATAACGCCGGTTTCGGATGAGCAGGATATAAAGCGCGTAGTATCTTCCATAATAATACAGCCGTCACCCAGCGTAACAGGATGGCGATCAATTGCCAGGCCCACGGGTTCGGCCCGATAATCGGCAGCGTAAGTTGGTAGATCATCCCCCAAAATGGACGACTGGTGGTAAAGGTCTTGGTGAGCATGGCAGGACCCAGCCGGAAGTAGATCCACACCCAGGGGAACTCATCCCAATAAAAGCCGCGCTGCCAGAAGAACAGACCATAGGTCAGCAGGGCGACTATCAGAAGAAAAACGGATGGGGTCATCCATTTTTTTAAAGTCTCAAAAAAATGTCTCAATGAATGCTCACAATAATTTTTGACGTACAACGCTTTCGTTGTGGTATGACAGGGACGGAGATCAACCCCGTCCCTTCAATAAAATTATGGAACGATCCACGTACCGGTCTCACCCTTCAAGGCACGGCCGATATTTTCCGGGTTGGTGATGAGCGCTTTGCCGTTCGGCATGGCCTCCAGGTACCAGATGATGGCCTGGATCTTCGGCGCCATGGAGCCCTTGGCAAAGTGGATGCCCTCCGCAAGATAGGCTTTGGCATCGGCGAGGGTGATCTTATCCAGCCATTTCTGTTCCGGCTTGCCAAAGTTGACCGCCACCTTCTCCACTGCAGTGGAGATGATGAAAAAATCGGCTTTCAATTCACGCGCCAAAAGTGAAGAAGCGTAATCCTTATCGACCACGGCAGCGATACCTTCATAATTCCCATCGCCAGGGTCCACCACCGGAATACCACCGCCGCCCACGGTTATGGTGACAATGCCGCGATCCAGGATGGTCTGAACGGTTTCAAGTTCGACGATCTCCTTTGGCAGTGGAGAAGCGACTACACGCCTCCAACCGCGACCGGCATCTTCCACCACACTCCAGCCTTGCTCACGCTGGCGCCGCTCGCCTTCTTCCCTGGACATGAAGCCACCGATGGGCTTGGTCGGCTTGGAAAAGGCCGGGTCGTTCTTATCCACCAGTGTCTGGGTGACCACGGTAACAACTTTCTTTTTGATGCCGCGCTGGTAGAGGATGTTTTGCAGATTTTGCTGCAAGGCATAGCCAATGGCACCCTGACTATCCGCACCGCAGACATCCAGCGGAACTTCATGCATGCCTTCCACCCTGGCAGCAATCTCAGAACGCCGGAGGATGAAACCAACCTGCGGTCCGTTTCCGTGACCGATGGCCACCTCCCAGCCCTGTTCGATCAAATCGGCAATATGCAGGGCCGTTTCCTTGGCAGCTTTGTATTGGCTTTCCACCGTCACGTTCTTTTCATCCACGATCAGCGAGTTGCCGCCAATGGCAATGACAGCGAGTTTTTGGGTCATTAATAAAATCTCCTCATCAGGCGTAGGGGGCAGGGTGACCCGCCCCCTACTGGGGTACATTTCCTAACTCATCGTCAGCGCCATGACCGCCTTCTGCGCATGCAGGCGGTTCTCGGCTTCATCATAGACCACGGAATGCGGGCCGTCGATCACGCCATCGGTCACTTCAAGGCCGCGGTCGGCGGGCAGACAGTGCATGTAGATGGAATCGTCCTTGGTCAGGCCCATGCGGCGTTCATCGGTGATCCAATCCTTGTACTTCTCGATCAAGGCCTTGCCTTCTTCCTTGCCGGTGGTGGTGAGCATGGGACCCCAACTCTTGGGGTAAACCACATCGGCATCCTTGAAGGCCTCGTCCATATTGTCGGTCACATCAAAGCCGACACCATATTTTTTGGCATTGTCCTTGGCCTGTTGCATGATCTCGGGCATGAGTTTGAACTCAGGTGGATGGGCCAACACCACATCGCAGCCAAAGCGAGTCATCTGCAGGATGAGCGATTGCGGGACAGAGATGGGCTTGCTGTACGAAGCGGCGTACGCCCAGGATACAACCACTTTCTTCTTCTTGAGGTCGCGGCCTTTCTTCTCTTGAATGGTCATCAGGTCGGCAAGGCACTGGAAGGGATGATACACATCGCATTGCATATTAAGGATCGGCACACGGCTGGCTTTGGCCACCTCGTTAATGTACTGGTTGCCAAAGTTCCAGTCGCACTGGCGGATGGCAATACCATCGAAGTAGCGGCCAAAGATCTCGCCAATCTCTTTGGCGGTATCGCCGTGGGAGATCTGCGTGGTCTCGCTGTCGATGAAAGCGGCGTGACCGCCAAGTTGCGCCATGCCAGACTCGAACGAACCGCGGGTACGGGTGGAGGTGAAGAAGAACAACATAGCCAGAGTCTTGTCACGCAGCAGGGCATGCGACTCGCCCAATGCGCGTTTGCGCTTCAGGTCCCAAGCCACATCCAGAACGGTTTCGACTTCTTCCCTGGAGAAGTCAAGGTCGCCGATAAAATCACGACCGCGGAAATTGGTTTGCATTTTTTAGTCTCCTTGTTTTGGTTCTATTATTTCGAAACACACAGTTTCAGAATTGAATCACGATTTTTGGGTGCGCAAAGATTCGCCGCGCACGAAGCGGCGATCGTCCCAGAAAAGACGCGCTCCTTCACAATAATCCACCGAGTCGCCCCATGGCAGGAAGTCCTCGCCGGGCAGGCAGGCCACCACGCCCAACTCCACCACGCCGCCATGACTGATCACCAATGCCGAACCGCTTTCAGGAATTTGTTCCAGAACCTCCGTGTACAGGTCCAGCAATTGATAGGCGTATTTTGCGGCAGCACCATCCTGCCTGATGATCTCTGAGTAGTGGAAGTAGGGCATCGGCCACGGCGCTTCGCGTTCCACAGCGCCGCCATAGGTGTTCATCAGTTCGCTTTGCAGATTCACAGCAAAGCCCATGGCAATGGCGGTCTCGAAGGCGCGTGGCAACATGGAGGTCGCCACAAAGTCAAACGGGCCGATCTCCGACCCCACCTTGCGAGCCAGAGACACACCTTTTTGATTTAAGTGGTCGCCACCTGTGGCGCGGATGGAGTGACGCCTTACTTCCAAGATCTTCATTTGATCAGACTGGCCAGCAGGGCGTAGAACTCTGTCGCCTTGACCATATCGTCGAGGTTGACCGAGTCATTGACAGTATGAGCAGTCTCTTCATCGCCGGGGCCGAAGCCGATGGACGGGATGTTGGCCTTACCAGCCCAATAAATTCCATTGGTCGAGAAATTCCACTTGCTGGGTTTCGCATCGGGTAGCCCGATCTGCTTGCGGGCATCCTGTCCGGCCTGCACCAACGGATGGGCCTCTTCGTACGCCCAGGCTGGGAAGTACTTATCCACCGGGAAGACGAAACCGGTATAGGAAGGATCGTCGTAGAACAATTCCTCCAATTTGACCGTGTCTTTGAACTCGGCGGGGATCAGATCTTCAACCTGCTTCTTGACCGCTTCCTTGGTCTCGCCGAAGGTCATGCGGCGGTCGATGAAGATCACCGCCTCATCCGGGACGGCATTGATGGACGGCGTCTTGACATGCATATCGCTGACGGTGATCTTGCCGTGGCCGAGAAATTCATGGTCGCCCAGTTTCGGCTCCAGGTCGCGGATGCCCGCAATGACCGGCAGGAGTTTGTAGATGGCATTATCACCAAGGTGATTGCTGGCCGCATGCGCGGAACGGCCCTTGGCGGTGACTTTCATCTCGAGGCGGCCTTTGTGACCGCGATAGACCAGCATCTTGGTCGGCTCACCGATTACCACAAAGTCCGGGCGGACCTTCGGGTCCACTTCCACAAAGGTATTCGGGGCGATGCCGTCGCACCACTCTTCCATATTGCCGAAGTAGTAAGCAGTCCAGCCGTCAAGCAGACCGAGGTCACGCGCAATCGCGAGGCCGTAGACCATGCCCGGGGTGGAGCCTTTTTCATCGCAGGCACCGCGCGCATACAACACGCCGTCTTCCACTTTTCCGATGAAGGGATCCCATTGCCATGAAGAGGGATCGCCCACCCCGACCGTATCGATATGCGAATCGAAGACGATCACTTTCGGCCCGTTGCCGATGCGTCCCACGGTGTTCCCCATCTTGTCGAAGCGAACCTCATCGAAACCGAGTTTTTTCATCTCGGCCTGAATGCGTTCACCGACCGGGCCAATCTGCGATTCCATCGAAGGGATGGCAACCAGATCGCGCATGAACTTGATGATGTCTTCGCGCGCAGCCTGGACCCGCTTTTGTACTTCCTGTGTTTTGTCTGTCATTTTTTCTCCTTGGTTCTTCGTAAGACGGGCCGATGACCCGTCGAATTTAAGAATGGACTCTGCAAGTTCCATTTGCAAATATCCAGAAGTAGAGCTTCTGGATTCCCCGGACCGCCCAGTGCTGTTAGCCGCCTCCCACGCGACGCACCACATGGAAGTGGAAATAGCCGGGAATAAAGTAACTCAGTGAATAATCCACCACCCTGCCGCTGGTATCGTAAAGCTGGGCATGGAAATGCAGCAACACATCACCGCGCTGGATCTCCAGCGGTTTGGCAACGTCTGCTGAAGCGCCAATGGCACTGACATCCGCCCGCGAAGTGGTCAACGGGTCGCCGCGGTGCAGCAGATAATCCAGCACCGAGCCGTGAAAATCGGCGGGCAGGTCTTTGGGGTGCAGCACATCTTCAGGGAGAATATCCACCAGATATGCCACCGGCCGATTCTCGGCGCGGACGACGCGACGCACCCGGATCAATTTGGCCCCGATCGCCAGGTTCAACTTCGCGGCGGTCTCTTCATCCGCAACCGCCGACTCGATGTACAGGTCGCTGACAGAAACTTCAAGCCCCATGCGGCTGGCAATGGTATCGAGACTTTCCAGCACTTCCAGTCCGCTATCAAGCGCCTGCACCCTGCCAACCACAAAAGTGCCCGAACCCTGTCGGCGGCGGATCAGGCCTTGTGTTTCAAAGGAACGCATCGCCTCACGCAAGGTCGCGCGTGAAACGCCCAGCTGCTTCGCCAGGTCCGGCTCGGATGGCAGCCGCTGCCCTGCGGGTGTCTTGTTGATTAATCCAGCAAGGTCTGCCTGCAATCGTTGAAAAGGAAAATTTGCCATATTTGCTCTCTCTGCCGCAACGTCCCTGCGGCGATGTTTAATCTTCCAATACCGGGATGAAATCGAAACGGGTCACATCCACCAGACCCTTGTCAGAGATCCTCAATTCAGGGATGACCACCAGCGCCATCAGGCTCATCTGCATGTTCGGGTTGTTCAATTCACTGCCACACAGTTTGAAACCTTCCAACACTGTGGCAGCCTTCTTCGCCACCACATCTGCGCGCTCGCTGGACATCAACCCTGCGATGGGTAGATTCACCAGCCCGGCCACTTTGCCATCCAACACCGCCACTTGACCGCCGCCACACTTCGCCAGCTCATTGGCTGCCATGGCCATGCTTGCATCGTCCGTGCCAACCACGATCATGTGGTGGCTGTCATGCGCCACGGTTGAAGCAATGGCGCACTTGCGCGTAAACTCAAAACCGCTCACCAGGCCAACCGTCACCTTGCCAGTCGCACGATGACGCTCCACTACGGCGATCTTCGCCAGGTCGCGTTTGAGGTCGGCTTTGACTTCGCCTTCCTCGGCTTTGACCGTCATCTTGAGGTGGCGAGTCGGCGCCTGATTTTCGATGACGCCGATCACATGCGCTTCAATCTCCGCACCGTGAGCTGCTCTTGTCCGAAGGGCAAAATCCTCCGTTGTCAGTTTTCTCTTCATATGGATGGAGTTCGTGGCCCACTTGGGGTACTTGACCGCCGGGAGCTTCACCTGCCATTCGCCCTTCTCGGCAATGACCTGCCCTCTGACAATGACCAGATCGGCCTTGAAGTTCATCAAGTCTTCGGCCAGCACCACATCGGCCCAGCGACCGGGAGCGATCATCCCCATTTCTTTGGTCAGGCCGAAATGCTCGGCGGTGTTGATGGTCATCATCTGGATGGCGGTCATCGGGTTCAAGCCTTCACTGATGGCATGCCGCAGCACGCGGTCCATATGGCCTTCCTGTGTCAATGTCTCGGCATGTGAGTCATCGGTGCAGAGCAGGAAGCGGCGCGAGTCCAGTTTTTTCTCGGTGATGGCCTTGACCTGCCGGGCTACATCGTGCCAGGCCGAGCCGTAGCGCAGCATGGCCTTCATACCCTGCCGCACCCGCGCCACCGCATCCTCCACGCGCGTGCCTTCATGGTCGTCTTCCGCGCCACCCGCCACGTAACCATGGAAAGGCAGCCCCAGGTCGGGCGAGGCGTAATGACCGCCGATGGTCTTGCCCGCGGCATGGGTGGCGGACATTTCATCGAGCATCTTCCTGTCGCTCATGAACACACCGGGGAAGTTCATCATCTCGCCCAGGCCGATGATGCCTTTCCACTTCATAGCCTCGGCTACTTCGCGCGGGCCGATGGAAGCGCCGGGAGTCTCCAGCCCGGGCGCGGAGGGTACACAGGAGGGCATTTGCACCCAGACGTGAATGGGTTGCTTCTTCGCCTCATCCACCATCAATTTGACACCCTTGAGGCCGAAGATGTTGGCGATCTCATGCGGGTCAATGAACATGCCGGTCGTCCCGCGCACGGCTACGGTGCGCACGAACTCGGTCACTGTCAGCATGCCGGACTCGACATGCATGTGTCCGTCCAACAGGCCGGGTACGAGGAACCTGCCCTTCGCCTCAATGACTTTCGTCTTTTTGCCGATGGTGTGACTGGCATCCGGCCCCACATAAGCGATATGGCCTTGTACCACTGCCACATCGGTGTTCGGGATGATCTCGCCCGATTGCACGCTCACCCATTTTCCGCCGCGAATGACAAGGTCGGCAGATGCGCGCCCCATGGCGACATCTACCAGCGCAGCCGTCAGTTTTGTGGATGGTGTCATAAACTCTCCGTCATAGTCTCACATTTTATGAAGCGATCTGATAGACCAACGCCGTGCCAACGAAACATAACGCGGCGGCCAGAGCGGGCAGCAACAACAGCCACGCCCAACCTTTATACCCTTCCCTTAAGGCCGCCGCCGAACCAACTTGAAACAAAGGCAGCAGGGCGGGAATTCCCTTTGAATCCGGGGCACCGCTAAGGTAGTAAGCGACCGGCACCAGTAAAAGCGCGCCCATTAACACGAGCCAGTAATTATTCTTCCAGATACCCGCCGCCGAAAGAACCAGCGAGAGCGGAATGGATAACCAGAAGAGCGCCACAAAAAGCATGGTCTTTATCTTTGAGTTCACAAGCCGGTAAAACCCGATGCTACCGAATTGAAGACAAAGTACAACAAAAACACAACTGCGGGCATGGGCAGGATCCATGCAAAGATGGGTTCATCGCTGTTGATGGCCACCGCCGAAAGCAGCGGGAAGAGCGGCAGCAACCTCACCGCCAGTAGAAAGCCGCCCCATGCGCCCCACAAATAGGCAAAGGGAATTGTCAGCAGCGCGGCGATCACCATCAGCCCGGTCTCTTTGCGAACCAAAGCCAGGATGGCGAGGATGACTGCAATACCCGCCAACACCACGCCGGTAATGCCCTGCCCCAGCAGGCCCAAGGTGCTCAAGACCAGATCCATTTCAAGGCCTTCCTATGTTTTGCAATTTCATATTTATGAAAGCAGGCGTTTGGCAGCCCGGTTATGTTTTTCGATAAGGTTGCCCTGATCAATGGTGACCAAATGACCTTCGCGGACAACAAATTTCCCGTTCACCACGGTGTAATCCACATTGACCGATTGTCCGAAGACCACCGCGGAGACGGTGTCATGCATGCCGGTGAAACTGAGTTGGTTCAAATTGACGGCGAAGAAGTCGGCGCATTTGCCGGGTTCCAAACTACCAATATCCTTGCGTCCCAGAACTGCCGCGCCGCCACGAGTGCCGAGATAGAGGGCTTCGCGCGCGGTCATCAACTTTCGGTTCGGGTCGTTGGACAGGGAATAGCCGGTCAGGCCTTCTTTGACGCGCGAGACAAGCATGGCATTGCGGACCTCGGCCAGCAGATGCGAGCCATCGTTAGAAGCAGAGCCATCCACGCCCAGGCCGACGTTGACGCCCGCCTGCCGGTATTGCTTGACCGGAGCGATGCCGGAGGCCAGGCGCATGTTTGAGGTGGGACAATGAGCCACGCCGCAGTTGTGTCTGGCGAAGACCTGGATCTCTTCATCGTTGACCCAGACCGCGTGCGCAAACCAGACATCGTCCCCAACCCAATCGACCTCCTGCATGTAGCCGACCGGGCGATGGCCAAACATCTGCATGCAAAATTGCTCTTCGTCTTCGGTCTCAGCCAGGTGGGTATGCAGATGCACGCCGTAATGACGCGCCATCTTCGCGGATTGCTTCATCAAATCCGACGTGACGCTGAAAGGGGAACACGGCGCAAGCACGATCTGCGTCATGGCGCCGGGCTTGGGGTCGTGATATTGTTCGATCAGACGCTGGGAGTCTTTGAGGATGTTCTCTTCGGTGTCCACCACGCTGTCGGGTGGGAGGCCGCCCTTGGATTCGCCGAGGCTCATGGAGCCGCGCGAGGCTTGCAGCCTGAGCCCCACTTCGAGTGCGGCGGCAATTTCATCGTCGAGGCGCGAAGCGTTGGGATAGAGGTAGAGATGATCTGAGGCGGTGGTGCAGCCTGAGAGGGCCAGTTCCGCCAGCGCAGTTTGAGTCGAGATGAAGATGTCTTCAGGTTGGATGCGCGCCCAGATGGGATAGAGCGTCTTCAACCAGTTGAAGAGGTTGGCATCCTGCGCGGCAGGGACGGCGCGTGTGAGGGTCTGGTAGAAGTGGTGATGGGTGTTGACCAGCCCGGGCAGCACGACATGACCCTTGAGGTCGAGAACTTCATCGGCGGTTTGGGGCAAACTGGAAGTTTGCGCTACTTGTTCAATGAAGCCGTCGCGGATAAATAGACCACCGTCGGCGATCTCGCGTTGGTGGTCATCCATGGTTACGATATGGGCATTCTTGATGAGGAGAGTTGTCATGGGGAGTAGTCTCTTGGTTCAGTGGTCTTTTTGTCCGATGGTCACCTGGTCTGATCGCCGGGTGGACACTCGTGGAATACCTATACAACAAGACTAAATTGTCTGACAACTTATAGTTTAGCAAAGAAGTGGATGGATGTCAATTAGAGGATGGGTTACAAAGTTGGAAAGCGGCAGGCGTAGTGGCCTGACTTTCCGTCTATGTGTGAGTCGATCCAGCCCAAACGTCTCTGTGAGACAGGGTTTTAGCGCTTTTCCACAGGTCACAAAATTTAAAGCAGGGCTGTTTGGTTATATTTCTATGTGTTTGCTTATTCTAGCCATTTCTTATAAAAGACGCCATCCATGCAAAAAACGCTCTTATTTGCTCACTAAACACCGCTGCAAATGCAAGACTAATTACTCCCCATAACCCGCCTATGATTTTCCCAAAGCGAGGTATCGGCGACATAGCAATATGAAAAACCGAGCTAGAACACTCAGCAATACTAAAATTCAAATACCATGGGCCAGGTATAGGCCCTTTTATCCCCTCAATTCGAAAAGGTATCACTTCCTGTTGATTTTGATCATACTTCAATTTATTGATAACAATAATATTAGACTTGGACTTATCAGAATATTTCAAATTGGCACTTCCCGTAAACCCAACGACTACCTCTTTTTCAATTTGCATATCCTTTCCCTCATTCTCGAAGTTGATTTCAATTTCCCCATTATCATAACTTGAAAGGTAGTAGGGATAATCCATCTCAACCCGCAACCCAGGCGACACGTTTTCGCAAGCCATCTCAACGCTTCGGTGATAGGGCTTGAGATAAATAAAATAAAAGGCGATCAATATAATTGCACAGACAGAAGCAATAATCAATAAAAGCCCGCGAAGGAACGTTTTACGATTTGGAAATAAGGCGCCTTTATCATTGTAGCTGCCAAAAAGGCGAACTACCTCCTGCCACAGCGCGCTAAGCGTGGAAATTTCGTTCGTTCTCTCAATAATAGTTCGGATTTCTAAAATCATTTCCTTACTTTTTTGCGCTTTTTCCGTGCCTGCGTCTAATAAACTTATCAATCGTTGTGCCTTAAGCAAATTACGCAGGTGCTCCAGTAACACTACCAAATTTTTATTAATAGGATCAAGTTCTATTGCCTTGCTCAAATTGGCATCTGCTTTTAACCAAAGTTTCCCCTCCAATGCCTCAAAAGCCGTCTTTTTATACTCCTCTGCTTTTAGTGCATCTTCTATATTTTTAAGTAAGTATTTGGCTTCAGGAAAATCCACGCCCTTTTTCTCGGAAATCAAAACTGCCTGCTGCAATAAATCTTTTGCATTAACTAAATCTCCCGCAGTAATAAAAGAACGCGATCTCTTAAAAAGTTTTACGGCGTCAGGCGGAAATTTCATTGGTTTAGTAGTTTTCGCTAAACGATTAATCTCAATCTTTCGTATTTTTTCACTAGCGTGTTTATTGTTTGTATCTATTTCCAATACTTGTTTATACAGGCTTTCAGCCTTTGTATAATCCTCTAAATAATATGCACTATCAGCAGCATTTATCAAATCACTAATATTTTCCATAGAATTTCTTCCTGTTTGTTTATAGGATTATTTTTATTTAGCAATAATAGTCTACGGCGTCACCGTTGGTGCAGGAACAAAGGTGATGAACCTGCCGAGGATCCACCCCCCTACGGTCACCCCATTGACCTCCCAGGTGCATTGATACCAAAGCTCGCCACGATCCGTCTGACTAGCAAGGATGGTCAAGGGCTGTTCCAGCGTCAGGGCTGGTTCGATCCGTTTGCCGTTTGGAGATTCAACTGGGTAGAAGAATGCCACATTCAGGATGCCATAGCCCTGCACCACAGTGGGCACAACCGGCGTCTCTGTTGGCACAGACGGGGTCTCGGAGGGGCTACTCGTTCCGGTGGCTGTGCTTTCCGCGGGAGTTACTGTCGCTGTGGAAGTAAATACCGGCGGCAGTGTCATTGTTTGTGTAAGGGTGGGTACATCCGGCGCTGGTGTGGCAGGGATGCTTCGAAAGAGAGACCATGTCGAAAAACCGGCCACAATGATCACCACCAACAAGCCTCCAAATTGCACCGCTCGGATATTCTCATATTGCTTTTTAACATATTCAAAGGTGGGGTTATCTTTATTGATCACTTCGCGCGTATCATGCAGGATGCCCTTCAAACGGAAAGGATTCATAAAATACCGCAGAAGGCCACTCCTCCTTAAACCGGCCTCGGAACTTTGCAAACCTTGCAAGCCCTGCAACTCCCGCTTTATGGTTTCGTTTTCGGGGTCCAAGGCGGCCGCTTCGTTATACAAGTCAAACACATATTTCCATTCGCCCAAACTCAAAGCAAATTTTGCATTTTTCTTGAGCTGATCCGCCGCCAACTGGCCTTGAACCTCTTTCAAGAGTTTTTCAGCATCGGAATATACAATTCCCATAGCTCTCGCTGAACGTACAGCCAGTTCCAATTCCCCGATCGCCAGGGTCAGGTCATTTGCAGCGATAAATGAACGCGCCCGCTTGAAATGCTGCACCATATCTCTCGGAATTCTTGCAGAGACCGTGCCTACCAGTTTTAGAAGCGCATTCCTAAACTGGGCGATCGAACCAAAACTTCTCGTTGGATCCAACCCCATTTGAACCAGGAACTTAACCCGATCGTCAAGGAATCCTTCCCGCTCATAGAAGTTGGGCTTGTCCGTCCAATATCTCGGGTTGATCGGCTGGGCTGTATTCTTTGGCACAACAGGCGGCGGGCCAATCGGCCTTTCCGCATCTTCAGGGTCATTCAAGGCCAGGCTGCAATACAAGGCTGCCCCGCAAAAAACCCTGAGGTCTTCATGGATTAATTGCTTCTCGTTGAATTTGCCTGTGTCAGAAAATGAATAATGAACATTCCAATCGATCAACTTCAATTGCTGCGCCGGGCCATTCCAATAAATATGCTCGGGCTTCCAGTCGATATACGCCACCCGCATCTTTTCGTGCAAATAGGCGATTACATCCAACATCTTCAAGGCCATCAAGATAATGTCATTCACCGGCAGGCGGTATAAATTCAACCTTTGTTCTTCAGATACAGGTTTGATCTGGCGCAGCAGGCTGTCATCAAATGGTGCCAATTCAACCACGATATAGGGCAGCCAGTGGTCGGATCTGTCTTTTAATAACTCCACCTTTAGATTCAAAAAATCCTGGATCTCAACCCCGGCAGAGTGGAATTCAAAAGATGGACTGGTTTTTTCGCCCTCTTCCAATCCATGCAGCTCAAGCGATAGCCCCGCCTGCACAAAGCCGCAGTCGACAAGCCGGGTAATGGCAACGGGAGCGGACAAATCCTTTGTGATATCTGCCAGGGTCCGAATCTCGTTTTGGAAACGGCGCAAACCCAGCTCGGGATCCTCCAACTCATGCCGCATCACCTTGAAGGCGCGGTGGATAATCGAACCATCCTTCCCGTGGGCTGTGACATCCGCGACCCGGGCATATCCGCCGCGGGCATCCAGGTCGATCCTGAAAAAATCTGAATAAGTCGTATCAAGTTTCGCCATCAGTCCCTCCTGTTATTTCCGTTCCAGCAACATTAATGGCCAGACGATCGTTTCCGTCTTGCCACCGTATCCAAGAATACCAATCGATTTAACGTCGGTCAGCGAGGGCAGGATCGCGCTATCCATTCGGATCATTTGTCCAGGGTCAAAAGATATTTCTTTGGGTATGTCAAAAGAACTATCCAAGAGGTAGAGGATATCCTGACCACTATTGTTGATCTCCAGAAACATCTTGACTGGGAAGGAAGTATAGGGGCGGGGATAATCTCCGCCAAACTTCAAATTCTCCGCGCTGATTACCAGGATGAGGTTATCGGCAATTGCTGCGCCATCCCGCACCCGCAAATAAATGGCATGGGTCTTATCCATCCAAAGGGTATATTCCCTGCGGTTTCCGGTGGAGTCCTCCATAAAGAAGCCGAACTCATGGCTGGCCTCGATATCGGGGTACTCCAGGCGGTTAATGATCACATTCAAGGCTATCGCGTCAATGGAGCGTCCTGAGACGCATCCGCTCAGGTCGGTTTGCACCATCTCTTCCACGGACTTGTCTGCAAAAATTCGGAATCCCCAACCTTCTTTTTCACGTGGATACAGGCCTTCATTTCTTCCTAAACCAGCCGTCGAGCTGTTAATCCAACAATCGGCCTCGCTGCTGTGAGCGTTTTGGTCGAGTGTCAGGAACGGAGAATATTGAAGCGGTGCGACCACCGAAGGGCTCGCGACGATTTCCTGCGTGGCCGTCTCTGTCGGGGTAACAGTAAAGGTCGGATCTATCGCCGCTTCCGTGCTCGTAAGGGTGACCGGCAACGGTGTGTCTGGGCTGATTATCACCTCCGTTGGGGTGACAGTGGGCTGAGCCAACAAGCGGCTGCCGCCCCAGACCACTAATGGGATTGCGACCAACAACAGCACCCCGACCGCAAGGCATGTTCGAAGGAAGGCAGACGGCTGTTTGTACTTCTTATTCTCCAGAATCGCCTTCGACCATACTCTGGATACATCCGCCAATTCCCTGGCCGTATATGGCGACGAAGTCCCACTGGTTGGTGTGCGCGGCGCCCAGCTACATAGACGCAGGAATTCCTTGGGCAGGTTCTCAAAACCAGGCAGCAACTTGGACTCATCCGGCAGGGCAATCGAGCCAACCACTGGCGGCTCCCCTGCCTGTGTGACCAGGGCGTAGATCACTTCGGCTGCCCGTGCCAGGTCATAGGCGAACTCGTCTTTCTGGCGCGGGTTCAGGCCAACTTTGGCATTCCCCCAATCGATCACAACCAGTTCTTCCGAACTGCCTTTTTTGCGCAGGAACAAGTGTTTCAGGTCCACATCCCCGTTGACAATGCCGCGCTGGTGCGCCTGAGCCAGCAGGTCGAACAGTTGGGTGATAATCCTTGCCCGCTGGGCAATGGTAAGAGTGGTCAGATCTCTTTCCACCCGGATGCCGTCGATATATTCTATGATGATGTATCTGTATTCTTTTCCATCGAACTGGGAAGATCCCAGGTCGTACACCTTGGGTACCCCTAGGTCTTTTAATTTGTCCAGCGCGCTTTCTTCGTTCTTGAGTTCGTCCACCTTTTTCTTGGAGAACGTTTCGGCCCGTTTGATGACCGCTTTTCGCTTATATTCAAGATCATATACAAGGCGGGTAAAACCGCTGCGACCGCGGTCCCAGTCATCGTCTTCCTGTTCGAAGCGATACCGGTTGGAGAATTCTGGAGATGTGCTTTCATTGGTCATAGTGTTATATGAATTCCGTGGTTACCATGGCAGGCGCGACAAATTCCATAACCGACTCACCCCACATATATTCAGTGGCTGCGAGTTCATTTCCACCAACTTTCAATTTTGTTAAAAAGATTATACTCCTCGACCTTAAAAAATCAACTATATCCCCATATAAAAAGGATTGCATTTTGGGATAGGTGGTACTTCTTAGCTCCATTTTGGCATTGCAAACTCGGAATGTCCCTTCGCGCCTACACCGGGCGTGTACCCGGTTTACATTTGAACTACGAGATTGTAGTCCTGATAGATTATCCTCCCTTCTTCCTCCCATCATCCTCTCATCATCCTTGCTTTTCAACCGGTCATCCTATACCCAGCCTCCTCCGCCTGCTCAAGCCCCTTTGCCTATCCGCAGTTCCATCCATCCATTACCCATTACAATACCATCATACAACCAACCGACTAATCGACCATCTGACAAACTTCATGCTCACCCGCCTCAACAAACTCTACCACCAGTTCCCGCCCCGCTTCTGGGTCATCGTCCTGACCTTTTTCATCGACAGCGTCGGCGGCACTTTGCTCTTCCCCTTCTTCTCCCTCTACATCACCCAAAAGTTCAACGTCGGCATGACCCAAGCCGGAATGGTGCTCGCCACCTTCTCCATCTTTGGCATCGTCGGCAACATGCTCGGCGGTGCCCTCACCGACCGCTTTGGCCGCCGCAGCCTGATCCTCTTCGGCCTCGTTTTTAGCGCCCTCAGCACCCTCACCCTCGGTCTGGTCAATTCCCTTGCCGTGCTCTTCCCGCTGGCCGCCTTCATCGGCCTGCTCTCCGACGTCTCCGGTCCCGCCCACCAGGCGATGATGGCCGACATCCTCACCGAACAACAACGACAGGAAGGCTTTGGTCTGCTGCGCGTTGTCCGCAATCTAGCCTGGATCATCGGCCCCAGCATCGGCGGCTTCCTTGCCAACCGCTCCTTCATGCTGCTCTTCATCATAGACGCTATCGTCAGTTGCGTCGTCGCCGCCATCTTCTACACCGCCATGCCAGAGACCAAACCCCAGCCGCATGAAGAGGAGCATCAGCCTCATCCCTCCCTCCTGCAAACCCTCGCAGGTTATGGCCTTGTCCTGCGCGATCTCTCCTTCATGGCTTTTATCGTCGCCGCCATCCTCATGGGCGCCGTCTACCAGCAGATGTACAACTCACTCTCCGTTTTCCTGCGCGACGCTCACAACATCAGCCCGCAAGGCTATGGCTTTCTCATGACCACCAGCGCCATCACCGTCATCCTCTTTCAATTCTCCGTCTCGCGTCTCATCAAAGACAAGCCGCCCTTCGCCATCATGGCGCTCGGCACCCTCTTCTACATGCTCGGCTTCGGCCTGTTCGGTTTCGTCGCTGTTTACTGGATGTTCATGTCCGCCATCGTCATCATCACCATCGGAGAAATGCTCATCATGCCCACCAGCCAGACCCTTGCCGCCAACTTCGCCCCGGTCGAAATGCGCGGCCGCTACATGGCCATCTATGGTCTCACCTGGCTGCTGCCCTCCACCTTCGCCCCCATGCTGGCAGGCCTCGTACTCGACAACCTCAACCCCAACCTGCTTTGGATCATCGGCGGGATCTTGTGTGCCGTGGCCGCTTTCGCCTTTTATTTACTACACCTGCGCCTTGGCAGGCAGCCGCGCTTCCTCCCCGCCGCTGACAACTGACCGCCCTCCCCTTTCCACTCCCCCCGCCGCCAGATTTCACTCAACCAAAAAGGCCTCTCCACCGCATTCATGGAGAGGCCTTCCTTTGTCACTTCCCCATTCTACCCGCGCTATGGGTTGTTGCTATCGTGACACGCCAAACAGGTAAACTCATTCACCGTGTTCACATGACACGTTCGGCAGGTCGCCCCATGATGCTTAAGCATATTCTCGCCGCTGTGTTGTGGGTGACTCGGCAGCGTTGCGTTGGTCCATTTGGAGGTGTCATGGCACGATTTACAGTCCGTCCCCAACGCCCCCGCATGAAACGCGGGCTCGTTATGACACGATACACAGGTTGAAGGAAGTCCCTTGTACTGTCCGTTGGTATGGCACTGCGTACAAGCCGCCTGCTTATGCTGCCCGGTCAGCGGGAAGGCAGTGGCATTATGATCAAAGGTCACATCACTCCAACCAGTCGGAGAGTGGCACGACTCACAAGATGTTCCATATTGACCATTATGCTTGTCATTTCCAGAGTGGCAGGCGTAGCAATTCTTCGGCGTGCCTTTGAAGACTCCATTTACATGGCAGGAGGCACAATTCGCCTTGGTGTGCTTGCCCACCAGTGGGAAGGCCGTGGTGTTATGGTCAAAGTTTACATTGCTCCATTTTGAAGTCACATGACAAGCTGCGCAGTTCGTCCCGAACTGGCCATTGTGTTTGTCCTTCCCGGCATGGCAGGAATAACAATCCTTCGGCGTTCCTTTGAAAACTCCATTTACATGACAGGAGGCACACTTAACGTTTGTGTGAGAGCCTGTCAACGGAAAAGCCGTAGTGTTGTGATCGAAATTCACATCGCTCCAGCGCGTCGGCTTGTGGCAGGCGTCACATACAGTCCCAAACTGACCATTATGGTGGTCATCCTTGGCGTGGCAGGAAAAGCAGTTCTTCGGCGTCCCTTTGAACACCCCATTGACATGACAAGACGAACAAGCGACGGCCGTATGCGAACCCACCAACGGGAAGGCCGTGACACTATGGTCAAAGTTCACGTCGCTCCAACGCGTCGGCTTATGGCAGGATTCGCAGGCTGCCCCATACTGACCGTTGTGGCGGTCATCCTTGGCATGACAGGAGAAGCAGTTCTTCGGCGTGCCCCTGAAGACTCCATTGGCATGGCAGGCTTTACAGGTCTTCGAAGCGTGAGAACCGACCAAAGGAAAACTGGTGCGGTTATGGTCGAAGATAATATTGCGCCAGCCGGTGGGCGTATGGCAGGTAGCGCATTCTTTTCCGAACGTTCCGTTATGCACATCGTTTTTGGCGTGGCAGGCAAAACAACTCGTCCCAATCGGCGCGAAAATACCGTTCACATGGCACTTGGCACAATCCGTCTGGGCATGCTTGCCGATCAGCGAAAAGCCAGTGCGGGCATGGTTAAAGTTTGCCACCTTCCAATTATCCGTGGTGTGACACTCATTGCACTGTTTGCCAAATTTACCCTTGTGCGGGTCCTTATCGCCATGGCAGGAGAAACAATCCTGCGGCGTCCCTTTGAATACATCATTTACATGGCATTTAACACAGTCGGTTTGGGCATGTTTGCCAGTCAATTTAAATGCTGAGGTGTTGTGGTCGAAAGTGATGGTTTTCCAATCCTTGGGCACATGACATGAGGCGCAGTCATTCCCCAACTGTCCTTTATGATGATCGTCCTTTTCATGGCACGAGAAACAGTCCTGCGGCGTACCCTTGAATTCCTGGTTGAGATGGCAATTTGAACAGGCCGTCTGGGCATGCGCTCCTTCCAAATGAAACACGGAGCGGTCATGGTCAAAAGTGGAAGGTTTCCAGCCATCGGTAAAGTGGCAGGAAGCGCAATCGGTTCCTAATTTACCGTTGTGCGGTTCATCCTTCTCATGGCAGGAGGCGCAATCCTGAGGGGTCACCCGCAAAGCATCAATACTTTGCGAGTTGATATGGCATTCCGCACAACTGACGGTTGCATGTTTCCCTGTCAGAGCAAAGGGGAAAAGATTGTGATTAAAGTCGCTGCCAAAGGAATCCACCCCATCGTGGCAGTTCAGGCAGTTTTTGCCAAACGCGAAAATATGCCCCACCATGAACTGCATATCTTTTTGGGCATGGCAATTCCCGCAGGTCTCCGTATCCATCTGCGTCACGTCCGCGCCGTGGCAATCTTCGCACTCAAACGGCGTCATCAACGCTTTGAAGCGATGCCCTTTTAGAGAGAAGCCCGTCGATTCATGCGGAAACATCAGGTCGTTCAACACGGTCAACAGCGCGTCTGACCCGTGATGTTCTGTGTGGCAGTCGCGGCACAAAGCCTCTGGTTGCAACTCCATGATTCCACCATGAATGGAGTCGCTTGATTTCATTTCCTCAACAATATCCGTATGGCAATTCAGGCAGCGGTCCTGCATGGTGTCCGGTTCCCATGGGGCAGTGTGACAGGATTGACAATCTTCTGCGAGGTCGGCATGCGAAGAAACCCCGCCAAGTGCGGGGCCGGACGCTGCATTCAACTGGCCGGGGCTGTACATTGCCCCGCCGCTGGCAAACGCGGTCACAGTCAGGGCAATGGCCGCGATCAAACCAGCGATCAACCCGGTACCCGTCAGGCAGCCAAAACGCAAGTTCCTTAAAGGCTGCTGTGGCTTCATCCACACGCTCCCAAACAAAGGTTGAGGTGTATCTTGCAATTTTTTTCCCACCATCCTGAGCAGAGACCAGGAATTCGTTCCTCTTTAACTTGCTTCATCTCATCACCATCCCGGGAAAATAAATTCTAAACGCTCAGAAAGATCTGTTACTAAAATAGTCAGCGTAATATAATTGTCTGGTGTCCAAAAGGATGCTGAACACCGTGTTTAACGTCAGTAATATAAATTAAGGAACTATAGCGCTATTTCATCAATATGTCGCTAAATCAGCGTAAAAGTTACGTGTAAAAATCCTTGCACATTTGTAAAAAATAGTCTATGCTTAACTGCGCGGGGTATCGTCTATCCCGCGACAGTGTTATCACTGTCCATACCCATACTTCTCTTGGAGGAGAAAATGAAGAAACTTTTGACCTTGGCCAGCCTGCTTGTTTTGGCCTCTCTCGTGCTCACTGCCTGCGGTGGCGGTTCTTCCGCCACGGATCTGCTCGGTGCGATCAAGGAACGCGGTTACATCCTGATCTCCACAGACCCTAACTACGAACCCCAGTCTTTCCTCAACACAAACGGCTCCCGCCCCTCTGATACCAAGTGCCCTTCGGATGCCCTCACCACCGCTGAAATGCAGGGCTTTGACGTGGATGTGGCCATTGCAGTCGGTGATGCTCTCGGCGTGGAAACCTGTTTTGCCACCCCCGGCTGGGACACCCTTACCGCCGGTAACTGGGCAGACAAATGGGATATGAGCGTCGGTTCCATGACTATCACCACTGCCCGTCAGCAAGTGCTCGATTTCAGCGTGCCTTACTACTACACTCCTGCGGTTGTGGCAGTTCTCGCTGACTCTTCCTATCAGACCCTCGAAGATCTCGCTGGCCAGGCCGTATGCGCTGGTGTTTCCACCACCTACGAAACCTGGCTTAATAAAGGCGACCTTGGCCTGCCCGCTTCTTCCATTTACGCCCAGCCCCCTGCGGATATCACCGTCGTTCCGCTCGAGTCTGACCAGGAATGTGCCCAGGCTCTCGCCGCCGGGCGCACCGATTTTGCCGCCTACTCCACCTCTGTGACCGTTGTAAATGCCAACATCGCCGCTGGCATCCCGGTCCGTCAATTGGCTGGCTCTGTCTACTCTGAAGATCTTGCCGCCGCCTTCGATAAGTCCTCCAGTCTGCCCACCGACACCCTGCGTGCCGAGGTGGACAAACTCTTCGAAGCCATGCACAGTGACGGCCGCCTTGCCGATCTTTCCAACCAGTGGCTTGGTGAAGATCTCACCCAGGCCCCTAACCAGTAATCCATCTGCAATTCAAAATGGAAGCGGCAGACGATGCCGCTTCCATTTTATTTATTCCTCGCGGAAGGGTTGAATCCCATGAATCTATTTGCAAGCAAGGAATCAGGCACGCCAAAGACTCAAGCAGAACTATTATTCGAAGCCGCGCAACGCAAAGAACGAACTTTTCGATTCAACGTCGCACTCACCTGGGGGATTCTGCTGCTGTTGCTTGTTTACCTGTTCAGCGGCCCCATTAAGGTGGACGCAGACTTCATCAAAGAGAACATGCTCTTCATTGCCGGAGGCGTGGGAGAGACCATCCGCATCTCGATCCTCTCCATTATCCTGGCAACCATTCTGGCGCTTTTAGCCGCCCTTGGGCGATTATCCACCTTTCCGCCCATTTATGCCCTCAGCACTTTTTACGTTTCATTGATCCGCGGTACACCGCTCTATTTGCAGATCATGTTCTTCTTCCTCGCCCTGCCACAATTGAATATTCGTCTGCCTGGCCTTTGGGCCGGTGTCATCGCCCTTGGTTTGAACTACGGCGCATATATGTCCGAAATCTTTCGAGCCGGTCTGGCTTCGGTGGGCAAAGGTCAGCGTGAAGCCGCCGCCGCCCTGGGAATGACTCCCAGTCAGACTATGAGGCGCGTCATCCTTCCACAAGCGCTGCGCTTCGCCATCCCCCCAACCGGCAATGAGTTCATCGCCATGACCAAGGACTCGGCGCTGGTATCAGCAACCGGCTTCGTCCATGAGTTGATGTGGCGCGCCGTCAAGGTTGGCCGCGCGCAATTCCATAACCTCGAAGCGTTGATCATGGCTGCCATCTTCTACTGGGTTATGACGATCATTCTTTCCTATGTTCAAAATACGATCGAAGCCCGCCTTGCCAAAGGAGATCGATAACCATGGGTTCCTCCATTGTTCAAGTTTCTCATCTCGACAAATACTTCGGTCGTCTGCACGTATTAAAGGATATCAGTCTGGAAGTCCCCGAAAGGCAGGTGGTCTGTCTCATCGGCCGTAGTGGTTCCGGCAAAAGCACCCTGCTGCGCTGCCTTAATTTCCTTGAAGAACCATCCCACGGCAGCATTGAAGTGGACGGCATCAAAGTGGCAGGCGGGGAAAAAGGGCGCGAACACCGCCAGCTGGTTCACGATATCCGCCTCAAAACCGGCATGGTCTTTCAAGAGTTCAATCTCTTCCCCCATATGACCGTGCTGGATAACGTGATCGAAGCGCCAGTCATCGTCAAGGGCATGGACCGCAAGGCCGCCATGGACCTTGCAGAGCAAAACCTCGACAGCGTGGGGATGCTCTTCAAAAAAGACGAATATCCCATGCGTCTATCTGGCGGACAGAAACAGCGCGTGGCCATCGCCCGCGCCCTTACCATGGAACCGCGCGTCATGCTTTTTGACGAACCCACTTCTGCGCTTGACCCGGAACTCATTGGCGAAGTATTGAACGTCATGAAAAAGGTCGCCCTCGAAGGCATGACCATGCTCGTGGTTACCCACGAAATGGGCTTTGCCCGCGAAGTCGCCGATCGTGTCATCGTCATGGCGGAGGGCGAATTGATCGAAGACGCCACACCCGAAGATCTCTTCAAGGCACCCAAGGATCCGCGCACCAAGGCCCTCATCGACCGTTACCGCTCTGGAGAACAATAAATGCCTGTTGCCATCACCCGCAAGGTGAGTCCGCGCTTCAACGAATGCGAGATCACCCACATTGAGCGCACGCCCATTGATGTCCATGTCGCCAACACCCAGCATGAGGAATACGTCAAAGCATTGGCGGGTTTGGGGTGCCAGATCATCGAATTGGACGCTGAACCCGACTTACCCGACTCGGTCTTCGTCGAAGACACCGCCTTCATACTGCCTGATATCGCGGTCATCACCCGTCCCGGCGCTGATTCTCGCAAACCCGAGATCGCTACCATCATCCCCGCCCTATCCTCTCACCGCCCATTGATACACCTTGCAGAACCTGCCACAGTAGACGGAGGCGACGTGCTCGTGCTTGGAAAGAATATTTATATAGGCATGTCCACGCGCAGCAATCCGGAAGCAGTCACCCAACTTAACTCCGCGCTTGACAACTACGGTTACAAAGTGCAGGGCGTGGAAATGACCGATTGCCTTCACCTGAAAACCGCCGTCACCCGGGTGGATGACCACACCCTGCTCATCAACAAGAACTGGGTGAATCCGGACTATTTTCCCGGCTTTGACCTGATCGAAATCGACGCTTCGGAACCCTTCGCCGCCAACTGCCTGCCCATCCACGATAGCATCCTCTACCCGACGGCTTTTCCGCAGACCCAAAAGCGCCTTGAAAGCAAGGGCTTCAAGGTCGTCAATGTCGACCTCTCCGAACTGGCCAAAGCCGAAGGAGCGGTCACCTGTTGCAGTTTGATCGTTGAATAAAATGGGCTATCCGTTCAATTTGAGTTTGTAGGAAATAAAAAAACATCCCAAAAATGGGATGTTTTTGTGCTGAGTGCGCTGGAGAGGACTTGAACCTCCACGGCTTGCGCCACACGCCCCTCAAACGTGCCTGTCTGCCAGTTCCAGCACCAGCGCATAAGCAGGCAGTATTATAATCGTGTTACTTTTCTTGTCAAGCATATTCTAGAGGAGATTTTTTATGACGCGAATCGTTGTCGATGCGATGGGAAGCGACTCTTATCCGGTTCCGGATGTGGAAGGTGCCGTGATGGCCGCCAGGGACTATGGGGTAGAAATCATTTTCGTTGGGGATGAAACGAAGATCAAACCGGTTCTGGAAGGGCAAAATACTCAGGGTTTAAAAATCAGCATCCTTCACGCTCCGGAAATGCTGACCATGGAGGATAAAGGCGAGGCGCTGGTCTTGAAGGCAAGGGCCAAAGATGCAAAAAATTCCATGGCGGTCGGCATGGATCTGGTTAAGAGCGGCGAAGCAGATGCTTTTGTCACAGCCGGGAACACAGGCGCAGGCATGGTCTCGGCTTTGTTCCGTCTGGGTCGCATCCGCGGCGTGGACCGGCCTGCGCTGGCGCCCATCTTCCCCACCGCCACCGGAAGTTGCGTGGTGCTTGATATTGGTGCCAACCCAGACTGCAAACCGGAAAACCTCCTGCAGTTCGGCATCCTTGGCAGCATTTACGCCGAAAAAGTTCGTGGCGTAAAGAACCCGAAAATTGGCTTGGTATCCAACGGCGAAGAGGAAGGCAAAGGAAATGAACTCGTCCGGGCGGCAACTCCTTTATTCAAGTCCTCCAGATTGAATTACTATGGCAACGTGGAGGGTAAGGAAGTCATCGGCGGCAAGGTCGATGTAGCCGTCACCGACGGCTTCACCGGTAATGTGATGCTCAAATCCTCAGAGGCGGTGGCCAAATTGATCACAGACAAGATCCGTGAACTGATCAAGAACGGAGGCTTCGTCACAAAGATCGGCGGCCTGCTTGTCAAACCGGCGCTGGGCGAAATCAAGAAACTGCTTGACCCGAGTGAACAGGGCGCGGCGCCGATGCTTGGGGTGAACGGGCTTGTATTCATCGGGCATGGCCGCTCAGACTCCATCGCCATAAAAAATGCTGTCCGTGTGGCAAAAAATGCTGTGGAAGTAAAAGTGCTGGACGCCATGAAAAATGCAATCGAAGAGAGTCTGAAAAAATAATCATGAAGATCATCAAAAACGAAAAACTTATTACTCGAAACGGAAAGATCGGCAACTGGGTCAGCCTGGGCGCGTTGATTGTGCTCGGCATTGGCATGTACATCTCATTCACAAAACCGGCATGGATCACTTATTCATTGATCTGCCTGGCGGTCGGTTTCATCATGACACAGGTTGGGATGTATATGGGTTCCCGTTGGGGCAGATCCCCCCGTCCGGATGAAAAACTGGACGCAGGTTTAAAGGGGCTGCACAGTGAGTTCAGTATTTATCACTACGCAACCCCCGTCTCTCATTTGTTGGTCGGGCCTTCAGGCTTATGGGTGCTGATGCCATTTCATCAAGGCGGCAAGGTTTCATTTCAAAACAATCGTTGGAAGTTGACCGGCGGGGGCTTCCTGCAGGGTTATATGCGAATTTTCGGACAGGAAGGCTTGGGACGCCCGGAACTTGAGTCTGTCGGCGAGGCAAACACTCTGGCCAAGTTCCTGGCAAAGAAATTGGAAGGAACTGCCATTCCTGAGATAAAGCCCATTTTGGTGTTCACCCATGATGAGGTTGAAGTGGATGCGGGCGATTCTCCGATCCCGGCCATGAGACTCAAACAGCTCAAGGAATTTTTGCGGCAAGGCTCAAAAAGCCGCGTGCTCACCAGCGATCAGATCGCCAATATCAACAAACTGCTGGAGTAGGCATTTCAACATGCAGGATTCAGCCTTCGCAAAAAAGAACGATGGCAGCCTCAGGTCAAACCGAATCAGCTTCATTGTTGCTGCCGGGCTTATTTTGATCGCCTCACTGATCAGAATCAAAATCTACGGCGACCCTCGCCTCTCCATTGCCGGGAACGACACCCAAAGTTATGTAGACTCCTCTTCTGCGGCTTTATTTTCCCCGGAGATCATGACCGGCAGGCGTCTGCTTACAACGAATTTGATTTATAAAATTCTCGAACCCAAAGAGGGCTATCAGATCCTCGCCAATGGCTCCCTCGAAACCCAACGCAGGGTATTTCAACCCGGCTTCGACAGGATCGTTCTTTTGCAAATCGCCTCCTCAATTTTAGGTTGGGGATGTCTGGCCTTCATGTTCGCCCGACACCTCCAAAACCCGTTGATGAAAGTGCTCAGCGCGGTCATGGTGATGTTGTTTGCCTACCTGCCTCAAATGGCTGATTGGGACAGCATCCTCATGTCCGAGTCCCTGACATTCTCCCTCTTCGTTTTGCTCGCAGCCATTTCAATGCACATGGCTTTTTCTCTTTACAAGAGCCCAAAATCAAATTTGACCGGCGTGATGATTGTCTGGGGGATTGTGTATTTTTTTTGGACCTTCCTGCGTGATACCAACCTGTTTGCAACCCTGGCCCTCATCATGATGGTTACGCCCATCATGATGGTTAAACCATTTCGTGGGAATAAATCCCTCCAGGCCCTTTGGGTTCTTATGGCACTCACCTTTGCCCTGGGGTTGACCACGGCCAGCATGAGCGTACGCTCAACAGTACAACTGCGCAATATTTTTATTGGCGATATTTTCCCAAGCGAAACCCGGGTTGCCATCTTTAAAGAAATGGGCATGCCGGAACCCCAATCAGCCGAATTTGAAAAGTGGCTCCCGCAACATGGAAACTCCGCTCTGCTTAGCTTCATGCTCAAATATCCTGGATACCCAATACTGACTTTCGTTCAAAACTTTTCAATGTCCTTTGTTGAGATCAAGCAGACTTATTTTCACATGCCGGAAGCCAAAAAACTTCGAGCCGCGCTGCTTGAGATTGGCGATGCCCTCCACCCTGAAAGCACATCCGCCTTCCTGATCAGTTTCCTTCTTCTCATCGGGATATCGGCCATCGCCGCAGGGAACCCGGAAGGCCGTCCCTGGGCGTGGTTGTGCTTGTGGCTTTTCCTAACATCCAGCATCACCCTCATCCCCACCATTTTGGGAGATACTTGGGCGATAAACCGGCACGCTCTATTTTCCACCATGATCTATCGCCTGTCCATGTGGGTCTTTGCAATCATCGCCATGGACCTTGCATTGATGCGCCCTCGTCAAGACCCTGCCCAGCCTGGTTAGTTTAACGGCTCACCTGAAGGCTCCAGAAGAAATTTTGAATCTTTTGGAGCCTTTTCATCTCTATGGTACACTTGTTCTAATATGACTACCATCGTATCACTGGATATCGAAACCACAGGCCTGGACGAAGAACGCGACTCCATCATCGAAGTTGCAGCGGTTAAATTCAATGGGCGGCGTATCGAAGGCGAATTCAATACCCTCATTAATCCTGGCAAACACATCCCGGATTTCATCACCGGCCTGACCGGCATTGACGATGCGATGGTACGCCAGGCCCCCCGCCTGCGTGACATCGCACACGAGTTAACTGCCTTTGTCGGCGATGCCCCGATCCTCGGACATAACGTCAAATTCGATGTTGGCTTTCTGCGAAAGCAAGGCCTGTTTCAATACCAGCAGACACTCGACACCTACGAACTGGCTTCCGTGCTCATCCCTACAGCCAGCCGCTACAACCTCGGCGCTCTTGGAAAGCAACTGGGCATTCTTCTGCCCGCCACTCACCGCGCCCTGGACGATGCACGTGTTTGTCAGGCCAGCTACCTGCGCCTGTTGGATATTGCCGCCGAACTTCCATTCGAAACTCTGCAAGAAATCGTTGAACTTGGTAATTCCGTAGCCTGGGATTCAGGCTGGGTCTTTGAGCAAGCCCTGCAAGCCCGCGTAAAAGAGGGCATCAAACCCAAACGGACAACGCGCGCATCCTCCCGCAAACCGATCCTTGATTCCACACCCAAAGGGGATGCGCCGCCGATCACTCGCACTGAAGAGCCCACTCCGCTGGATCCGGAATATGCGGCATCCGTACTGGAATATGGCGGCCCCTTCTCTCAATATTTCCAATCCTACGAACATCGCATGGAGCAGGTCGAAATGCTCAAGGCGGTGACCAACTCCCTCTCAAGCGGCGCCCACCTCATCGTCGAAGCGGGAACCGGCGTGGGCAAATCCTTTGCGTACCTTGTACCCGCCGCCTTGTTCGCCGTTCAGAACAACACCCGTGTGGTCGTCTCCACCAACACCATCAACCTGCAAGACCAACTCATCAAAAAGGATATCCCCGACCTGCAAGCCGCACTCAACCTTGATGTGCGCGCTGCTGTCTTGAAGGGGCGGGTCAACTACCTCTGCCCGCGCCGTTTGGATTACATGCGCACACACGGCCCATCTAATGCAAACGAGATGCGCGTGCTGGCGAAGATCATCGTCTGGCAGTTGGATAATGCAAGCGGCGACCGCAATGAACTGAACCTAACCGGCCCCATTGAGCGCGAGATCTGGTCCAGGCTTTCGGCGGAGGACGATAATTGCAACACAGATACCTGCCTCGGCCGGATGGGAGGCGCTTGTCCCTTTTTCCGCGCGCGCCAGGCAGCGCAAAGTTCACACCTGCTCATCGTCAACCACGCCTTGCTGCTATCCGATGTTTCCACCGGTAGCAAAGTCCTGCCGGAATACGACTATGTCATCGTGGACGAGGCGCATCATATGGAATCGGCGGTGACGAACGCGCTCTCCTTTCGCATGACCCAGAATGATTTGGACCGCATGTTGAAGGAATTGGGCGGCTCATCGGCAGGCTTGCTCGGCAGGTTGTTGACTGACACACACGATGCGCTTCGCCCCTCCGACTTTGGCCTGCTCCAACAAAAGTCGAAGCGCGCCACCGACCAGGCTTTTCGGCTGGAACAACTCTCGAAGGAATTCTTCGCGTACCTCGGGCAGTTCATTGCTGCCCAGCGCGAGGGACAGCAACAAAGCAACTACTCCTGGCAATTACGCGTGGTCAATGCCACCCGCACCCTGCAAGGCTGGGATGAACTCGAGGTGCTGTGGGGCCAGGTGAGCGAAACGATGGAAGTCCTGCTCAAAACCCTGGAAGAAATTTACAAGGCGCTCGGTGAGTTATATAACGACGGCCACGATAATGTGGAAGATGTGATGGGCAGCCTGGGTACACTCATCCGCCGTATGACCGAAGCCGAAACTGCAGCCTCGGGCATGATGCACAACCCGTCCAACGAGCTGATCTATTGGATCGAAGTCAACCCGCGCGGCGAAAGACTTTCACTCAACGCCGCCCCCCTGCGTGTGGGGCCGCTTGTCCAAAAACATTTATGGTATGAAAAAGCCAGCGTCATTCTGGCTTCAGCCACCATGACCACCCACGGCGAATTCACCTACATCCGCAATGTGTTGGATGCCAACGAAGTGGATGTGCTCTCGCTTGGCTCGCCATTCGATTACGAATCCAGCACCCTGCTGTATGTCGCTAATGACATGCCAGAGCCGAATGCGTTCAACTATCAACAAATGCTTGACCGCACCATCACAGCCACAGCCAAAGCCACCGGCGGGCGGATGTTGGTGCTGTTCACCTCCTACGCCGCGCTTAAAAAGACTGCGCAGGCCATCACAGGCCCGCTGGCAAGAGAGGATATTTTTGTCTATGAACAGGGGGAAGGCGCTTCGCCCAACGCCTTGCTTGAATCTTTTAAATCCACCGAACGGGCGGTTCTGCTGGGCACGCGCTCTTTTTGGGAAGGCGTGGATGTCCCCGGGGATGCGCTCTCTGTGGTGGTCATCACTAAATTACCATTCGAAGTGCCTTCTGACCCCATCATTGCAGCGCGTTCTGAACTCTATGAAGACTCGTTTAACGAATACTACCTGCCCGAAGCCATCCTCAAATTCAGGCAGGGCTTTGGCCGTCTTATCCGTACCGCCTCAGACCGGGGTATTGTCGCCATTCTGGACCGCCGCGTGCTGACAAAACAATATGGCCGCATGTTCCTTGAGTCCCTGCCGCCTTGCACCGCAAGACAGGGACCGGCTGGGAATCTGCCGCGCGAAGCGGGCAAATGGCTGGGGATGTAAACTGCTATTTCCAAACCCTAGCCACCCGATTCAAAACTTGGAATCTCATCCAGCGCTAAAAAGGCATCGACCACCTGGGGATCAAAATGAGTCCCGGATTGCTGACGGATCTTCTCCTTGACATCCTCGGGCTGCAACCCTTTTCGGTAGGGACGGTTCGAGACCAGCGCATCCCAAACGTCGGCGACAGCAAAGATGCGCGCCGCCAGCGGAATCTCCTCCCCTTTCAAGCGGCGCGGATAACCACTTCCATCCCATTTCTCATGATGACAAAAGGGAATCTCCAGGGCAGGTTGGAGGAAGCGGATCGGGTTGAGCATCTCATAGGCATACATGGGGTGTTTCTCGATGTGCAAACGCTCCTCGGCGGTCAGGGCGCCGGGCTTGAGCAGGATGTTATCAGGGATGGCCATTTTGCCGATATCATGAAGCAAAGCGCCGCGCTTGATGTTCAATAATTCCTCATCGCGAATACCCATGGCCGCCGCCAACTTCTCGGTGATCGCCGTGACACGCCGGGTGTGATTCTCCGTTTCTTTATCGCGAAGGTCGAGCGCGCGCACCCAGCCTTCCAGCGTTGCCTGGTAGGCTTCCTGTAATTCGCGGTTGCTGTCCTGAAGGTCATCGAAGAGGCGGGCGTTCTCGATCGCCACTGCCGCCTGGTTCGCAAAAGAAGAGATCAGGTTCAAGTCGTCGTTTTGGAAGATGCCCGACTGCGCGCGGTTATCCACATAGATCACGCCGATCAGTTCATCCTTTAACTTGAGCGGAGCGCACAGGATCGACAACAGGTGATAGGCCGCCACGCTGGCCTGCTCCTCAAAACGCGGGTCGGCCTGCGCGTTCGTGGTCAGGACCGCCTCCCCATGCTCCACCACCCTGCGAACCACACTTTTGCTGATGGCGAAGGCATCCTCTGCCAGGTCGCGATGCTTGGCATCGCGCGCAAGCCGGACCCGAAAAACCCCAAGGTCATCCCGCAGCATCAGAAATCCGCGTTCGGCATTCATCAATTTGATCAGCGAATCCATCACTTCTTCGAGAACGCGCGTCAGCCCCAGCGAAGAGTTGATCGCGCTGCCAACCCCTATCATCGCCTCCATGCGCTGACTGTAAGACCGGAAATTATGATGCACATCCCCTTTCAACTTGACCAGTGAGCGGATCAGCTGTGTCAACTCCAGGTTGATCGAAGAAACCTGCGGGTTCTCGATGCGCGTCAAGCGGATCATAACCTGGGTCAGTTCTTTCTGGATGCCGGCAATAAGATCCAGGGTATTGTCTTCGGTGGTCAGGTAGGTCATGCTTGAACTCCCGGTGGAACAATCAACAAGAAAGTAATTCTTAAAATCAACAAAGGAAAATTTCACCCGCTCCATTGATCTCTCAATGGAGCGGGGCGTCGAACTACAATTTTGGCAGAACAATGGATTGCTGTTTTTGATACTTTCCCTTTTTATCGGCATAGGAAGTCTCGCACTCTTCATCCGCCTCAAAGAACAACACCTGGGCCAGGCCCTCATTGGCATAGATCTTTGCCGGCAACGGCGTGGTGTTCGAAATCTCCAGCGTCACAAACCCCTCCCATTCCGGCTCGAACGGCGTAACGTTGACAATGATCCCGCAACGCGCATAAGTGGATTTCCCCAGACAAACCGTCAGCACCTTGCGGGGAATGCGGAAATACTCCACCGTCCGCGCCAGCGCAAAGGAATTGGGCGGCACAATACACACCTCTCCTTTGAAGTCCACCATCGAACTGGTATCAAAATTCTTGGGGTCCACCGTGGCCGAAAATACATTGGTGAAAATCTTGAACTCATCCGCCACACGGACATCATAACCATACGATGAAACGCCGTACGAGATCACCCCCTGGCGCACCTGCTTATCCACAAACGGCTCGATCATCTTGTGTTCCAGGGCCATTTTGCGAATCCAATGATCGGGTTTCAATCCCATGAAATCTCTCCTCAAAGTTTGGTGATCTTACGCTTGCAGGCGTGATTTTATCAAAAACTTAACGGCAATATGCATCTAAAATCATTTTGGTATAATTTCAATATATGACCGAAAAAACCTATCGACAGGCCCTCATGGAATGGCGTCAGGAACGCGACGAAACCATCCGCAAAGAGAACGGCTGGCTGGCACTGGCCGGACTCTATTGGCTCAAACTCGGCAAGAATCAGTTCGGCTCCGACCCGAAGTGCGAGATCCAACTCCCCGAACGCATCGCAGCCGGGGTTGGCTATTTCGACTACAACGGGAAATCCGTCTCCCTGCGCATTAATCCAAACCAAAAAGTTAAAGTCAACGACAGGCAGGTTGACTTCTCCTTGCTGCAGCCGGATATCTCTGAAAACCCCAGTTTCATCCTTCTTGAGGATATCCAGATGGTGGTCATCCAGCGTGGGAATCGAATGGGCGTGCGCCTGTGGGATAACCGGCGCGAAGAGAGGCGATCTTTCCCCGCCCGGACCTGGTATGACATCGATGAGAAATTCCGCATCCCCACCACCTTCACCGCCTACGAACGCCCCAAGATGGCCTACTTCCCCGACCTGACCGGCGAAAAAGCCGAGTTCCCCGTAGAGGGTTACCTGACTTTCGAATTTGAGGGCAAGTCATATAAACTGGATGTCAACAAAGAGGATGATGGGACATTATTCCTGCGCTTTCGAGACGCCACCAGCAAAGAACAAACCTACCCCACCGGGCGCTACCTTGTGACCGACGTGGAAGCAGACGGCAAAGTCTTCATCGATTTCAACAAGGCCTACAACCCACCCTGCGCCTTCACCAATTTTGCCACCTGCGTTTTTGCCCCCGAACAAAACCACCTCGACTTCAATATAACCGCCGGGGAACTATACCCCAGGCACTAAAAATTAGGGTAGAAAAAACGCCGCTTGAAAGCGGCGTTTTTTCTACCCAACCAGGAATTGGGCGAATGCATCGGGCACGGCAAATTCTCCGATGCCAAAGCCCCACTTTAAGACACAGCAGGTGATGAAGATTACCAGACCCAGGCCAAGGATGAAATAATCGCGTTTTCTATATTTTAATTCCTTCAACCAGGTGCGCGGAGCCGTGCCGAAGGCCCGCAGGTCCATCGCGTCGATCACTTCCTCGCCGGTGACCGTGGACTGCATGACCACCGGGATGACCAATGGCGCCAGACGTTGTATGCGCGCAACCAGCCCTCCCTTGAGGTTATCCATCTCGTAACCACGGGCACGCTGCGCATCCAATGTGATCGTAAAATCACGCGCAAAGGTTGGCAGGAAGCGAAATGCCAGATCCATGGTGAAGGAAATATTATCCGAAGCCCCCATGCGTTTGAACGCTGTCCCGTAAATATTCGGGTCCATGGTATATGGGATTGGAATGGCCAAAATGGCCATCGTCAGCATACGGGTGATTTGATTGATGGCAAACCAGACCTTGGACACCGTGATCGGAACATCCCAGCCGATCTCTGTAAATGGAATCTTGATCGGGACGGTGAATAGCAGCGGGGATGGAAGGTTGGTCACCGAGGAAGGACCGCCGCGCCCTGAAAGCAGGCCATTCAGGCCCACAATAAAGAACACCAGAATACCAATGAAAAGCCAGGCGCGTTTAACATCCTTCCACTCGATGCGGGCAAGCAGGTACAGGGTCAGCGAAACAATGAAGAGCGGAAAGATGATGCGCAGATCCCAGATCTCCGGAATGGTCAATGCAAAGATGATGCAAAGCATAAAGAGGAGTCTTGTGCGTGGATCCAGGCTTTGGATAAAGGTGTTGCGCGGGCGGTACTTCCAGGTGACCAACATATGAGGTTAGCGGCCTCTGCGGGAGGCGACTGCGGCGAAGGCGATCATCAGGATCGGCACAAGGATGACCGTCACGACAACATTCCCGATGACGGCAGGCGTAAAGTAGCCGACCAGTGCCGTGTTGATATCAATACCGCCGACGAACATTTCGGTCAGTGAGGCAAACAACATCCCCACCGCAATACCGATCACACCATAAACCACCGCTTTGATAATATCGGGGCGGGCGCGGAAATCCTTAATCTGGGACATGACCAGGCCAGCGACGAGGCCCATCAAGCCATTACCAAGACTCCAGTTCCAGTAGAAGCCCCAACCGCTCAGGGCATCGCCAAGCGTGTTGCCGATAAAACCAGCCAACAGGCCCACCCACGGGCCATAGGCGGCGCCGAAGAAGATCAATACAGCCACGGCCGGGCGGAAGGTCACATTACCGGCGGCGGGCAGGGGGAAAATATTGGTCGCCCAGGAAAATACCCCGTACAAGGCGGCGCCAATCGCGCCGTAGACCACCTGACGGGTCCCAAACTCCCAAGTGCTTTTGTCGTTCATAACTTCTCTCCTTTTGAAAAAATTGATTTGAACAGACGCTGACCCAGTATTGATAACCCTGCAACCGAAACCGCGTTACAGGGAAAATCACGCGGTAAAAGCAGCCAAAGATTCGGCGGGTAAAAATCTTCCAGTCCTGGCAAGCAGATCGAGGTTTAAGTTAAGCAGCGAAGTCGGGCGGACGCGGTACTTGAGCAAATTATCCGCGTCCTTCAAAACATCCTCCGGCCTTCCGTCCGCAACGATATGCCTATCGCCGAACAACAACACACGATTGGCGTACGTCACCGCAAGATCAACATCGTGGGTGATGAAAAGAGTGGAGGCGAAATTGGCGGTCAGGATGGATTCTTTTCCATCCGAGGTTTTACACAAGGCTTCCATAAAACGCGTGTAATTGGCAAAATCCTGTCCGGCAGTCGGCTCGTCCATAATGAGGATCTTCGAGCGCATGGCCAGCACAGCGGCGATGGTGGTGCGCTTTTGCTGGCCAAAGGAAAGACCCAGCGGCGGGTAGGTCTCAAAACCGGTCAGGTTCACAGTGGATAAACTTTCCGTCACCGATTTGGAAATGGCATCCGCTTCGTAGTTGAGATTCCTAGGGCCGAACTCCAGCTCTTCCTGGACGGTTGGCGCATACAACATATGCGTGGGGCTCTGGAAGACATACCCAAGTACGCGCGCGATCTGCGCCACGCTCATCTTGCGGGTATCCTGCCCTTCGACCAAAACGCGTCCGCGGGTGGGTTTGAGCAGTCCAATGGCATGCTTCACCAGGGTGGATTTCCCGGCGCCGTTTGGCCCCAGCACAGCGATCAGGTCGCCGCGATGGATGGTGAGATTGACGTTTTGCAGAATGAGGGGATATTCGTCATCGTAACGAAAATCCACATCTTCAAAGACAACCAGCGGCTCGCCTCGTTCTTCGACTTTGGCCTTGGGCTCCGGTTCAACGGCGATATCCAGCGCCTTGACCCTTTGCACCACCCACGGCGCCGGAAGTTTGACCTGGGTATGGTCAATCTCCTGCGGCAGATTACGGATGGGGCCCAAATATTTGATGCGGCCGTCTTCCATGTACAGGAGGCGGTCGGGCTTAATATCGATGGCGTCTTCCACACGATGCTCAACCAGGACGACGGTCTTGCCTTCATCTGCGAGGCTGCGGAAGACCTGCAAGGCTTCATGCGCAGAAGCCGGGTCCAGGGAGGCCAGCGGCTCATCCAGCAAAAGGATGGACGGGTTCATGGTCAATACACCCGCCAGCGCCACTTTTTGTTTTTCACCCCCAGATAGGTTAAAGGTTTCGCGCTCGCGCAGATATTCGATATTCAATCGTTTCATGGCCTGATCGACACGCGCAACGATCTCGGCGCGCGGCAGGCCAAGATTCTCGGGGCCGAAGGCAATTTCATTGAAGACGTTGCTGGCAACGATCTGCCGTTCCGGGTCCTGTAATAGCGTACCCACCACCTGCGCCATTTCAGGAATTTGCATCTCGGCCACTTCCCTGCCGCCAAGCAGCACCCTGCCGCTGCGTTCGCCACGATAGCTGCGCGGAATGAGTCCGTTAATGCAGCGCGCAAGGGTGGTCTTGCCGCACCCACTGGAACCGGCGATTAATAACAACTCACCCTGCTTGAGGTCAAATGAAATATCTTCGATCGCAAGTTCAGGGCGGGTTCTATATTGAAAGTTGAGTTTTTCAACGATGAGAGGTGGATTCGACATTAAGCCTATTTTACCCGGAAAGGCACACTTCAACCACATCCCCGATCTTTGCATTTAAACGCCGGGCTGCGTTCCCATTAACCTCGGCCATCTCAAGGAAGTCTTCGCTATCCACCACGACGACAAGTTCTCCCGGTGAGCGATGCCCATAGGACTCCACCACTCCCGCCACTTCGGCCCCATGGATCCGGAACAATACCCCGGTCAAATTTTGAAGCGCAGCGGCGGGGAGATCCAAAGTCAGGTTGCCAAAGGCATCAATGACCGAGATGTGCGCCTGCCAGCCAAAATCAGTTTTCACCGGTTTGGGCATTTCCATACGCACAGGGTCGGCGAAGAAAGTACCCAGTTCTCTCATTGGAACATCGTTCGCGAGATGCGCCGCCACAGGTGAAAAAATATCGCGCCCGTGAAAAGTGCGGCTGACCTTCTCCAGCCAGTACTTCGGGTTTTGCAGATGCACGAATTCCATGGGAGTGTTGTCGCGCTGTGCATCTTCCATAATGGGTGTGAGCAATCCATTATCCGGACCGACAAAGTAATGATCACCGATCTTTGCAGCCAGCGGCCTGCGCCTGGTGCCGACGCCGGGATCCACCACGTAAAGATGGATCGTGCTTTTTGGAAAGAAAGGATAAGCGCGCCACAACGAAATGGCACCATCTCGAACGCTTTGAGGAGGAATACGGTGCGTGAGGTCAACAAGTTGAACCTCCGATGCAATGCCGTGAATCACGCCTTTCATGATACCGACGAACTCGTGGTCGATTCCAAAATCGGTTAGTAGCGTTACGAGGCGCATTTATTCTCCAATCACTTCGATCAAAGCCTGATAATTAGCCGGGATAATCCTGGGTGCTGAAAACGATTCAGTGATAATGGAGGGGTCCTTCATGCCGTGCCCAGTACAAATGATCACAATCCTTTTGCCTTTCGCATCCACCGACCCTTTGGTTGCTTCTGCGATCAAACCTGCCAATCCCGCTGCCGATGCGGGCTCCACCCACACCCCTTCCGAAGCCAGGATGCGCTGCGCACCCAATATCTGCGCATCAGAAACCGCGATGATTTTTCCATTGGATTCATGCGCCGCGTCCAGGGCCTGCTCACCACGAGCCGGTTTACCGATGCGAATCGCTGTGGCAACAGTCTCCGGTTTTTCAACCGGATGCCCGACCACGAGCGGAGCAGCTCCTTCTGCCTGCACCCCCAACACACGCGGAAATCCCTGTTGATATTGTTTAAAACCCGCCCAATATGAAGTGATATTGCCCGCATTGCCGACTGGCAGGCACAACCAATCCGGCGCAGAGCCAAGCACGTCGCAAATCTCGAAAGATGAGGTCTTCTGCCCTTCGATGCGGTACGGGTTGATGGAATTGACCAACGCGATGGGCTTCTTCTGGGTGATCTCGACCACAAGCGTGAGCGCATCATCGAACGACCCTTGAACTTGGATGACTTCCGCGCCGTAAGCGATGGCTCCTGCCAACTTCCCCACCGCCACCTTGCCCTCGGGAATCAGCACAATGGAACGCAACCCGGCCCGGGCGGCGTACGCGGCGGCAGACGCGGCTGTATTCCCGGTCGAAGCGCAGATCACGGTCTTTGCGCCACGGCCGGCCGCTTCGCTGATGGCGGCAGTCATGCCGCGGTCTTTGAAGGAGCCAGTCGGATTCAACCCTTCGAATTTAATGAACAGTTCACAGCCAAATTCCCGGCCTAGGCGCGGCATGGGAATCAATGGGGTATTGCCTTCAAGCAAAGAAATGGTTTGGGTATGGGCAGGCAGGTCGAGGTACTGTCTGTAACGGTGGATCAAGCCCTGGTATGTCATGTCAACTCCAATTTGGGGATCAAAGCAAAACATCATCAGACGTTTGCAAGACTTTGTAAGATGGCGCCGATTATACCCACCCCCATGCAATTTTGTGGCCGGGCTGTGTATAATGTCCGCCATGATAAAAATCAGAGTCCCTGCCACTTCCGCCAACCTGGGCCCCGGCTTCGATTGCATGGGCCTTGCGCTCAATATTTGGAATGAGATCACCTTCGAGCCTGCTGAAAGAATCACTTATCATGTCACCGGCGAGGGCGAGGATAAGTTCAACAAAGGGTCTAAAAATTTATTGACAAAGGCATACGCCACCCTGCACGAAGTGTGCGGACGGCCTGTGCGTGGAGCAACCATCCGCTCGCAGAATCAGATCCTGGTCAGCAGCGGGCTTGGCTCAAGCGCCGCCGCGATTGTGGGCGGGTTATTCGGGGCAAACGAGATGCTTGGCCACCCTCTTAAAGATCGCGACTTGCTTAAGATCGCGACAGATATGGAGGGCCATCCAGATAATGTGGCGCCTGCGCTTCTAGGCGGACTGGTAGTCTCGGTGATGACTAAAGACGAGATTCTGACCAAACGCTATGAAGTTCCGCCGCTGACGCTGGTCATCGTCAAGCCGCTGGTGGATTGGCCCACAAAGATGGCGCGGGCCGTATTGCCAAAATCCGTCTCGCGGGCAGATGCAATTTACAACATAGGGCGCGCAACCCTGGTGGTGGACGCGCTTCGTAACGGCGACCTGGACCTGCTGCAAAAAACGATGGATGACCGCATCCATCAGCCGTATCGGCTGCGGCATATTTCCGGCGGCGCGGCAGCGTACAAGGCCGCCCGTCAATTCGGCGCGGCGGCGCTCTCCGGGGCTGGGCCTTCCATTATCGCTTTTGTCAGACCTGAAGAGGCGGAACAAGCCCGGGCGGAGATCCGAAGCGTGTTCGAAGAACGAGGATTCGAGACGAAGAGTCTCATCACCCAGCCCGGTAGTCAGGGCGTTCACAGGATATAAAAACGGACTCAATTGAGTCCGTTTTTATATCCTGATTATTTCTTTTTACTTTTTGCCTTGGCGGTTACTTTTGCAACTTTCTTTGGCCTGGCAGCCGGAGCGGGACCAGCGGCGATTGCGGGCCGTAATTCCGCTTTGGTTTCCTTATATGGGTCGCGCAAATTGACCGGTTTCACTTGACGGTCACGCACACGCAAGTTGATCATTTCGACAAAGATAGAAAAGCCCATTGCAAAGTAAATATATCCCTTGGGAATGTGAACGCCGAAGCCTTCTGCAACAAGGGTAAAACCGATCATGAGCAGGAAGCTTAAAGCCAGCATTTTCACTGTCGGGTGATCCTCGACAAAATCGCCAATGGGACCGGAGGTGAAAATCATGACGCCTGCAGCGATCACCACAGCAACAATCATGATCATAATTTCACTAGCCATGCCTACTGCGGTGATGACAGAATCCAGCGAGAAGACGATATCCAACAGCATGATCTGGACAATGACGCTCCAAAAGTTGGCAACCACCCTGGCGGAGGCGTGGCCTTCCTTGCCTTCAAGTTTGTCGTGAATTTCGGAAGTGCTCTTATAGAGCAGGAATAAGCCACCCAGCAATAAAATTAAGTTATGTCCTGAGAATTCGAATCCAAGAATGCCAAAGAGCGGCTCTTCCAAGCTGATGATCCATGAAAGGGAGAGCAGAAGCAGGATGCGGGTGATGACTGCCAGGGAAATGCCTGTCGTACGCGCACGAGACTGATCCTCCTTTGGTAATTTCCCTGCCAGAATGGAAATGAAAATGATGTTATCCACGCCAAGCACTAATTCCAGAACCACCAATGTGACCAGGGCAACCCAAGATTCAGGATTTGAGATCCAACTAAAATCCACGTTTTTTCTCCTAAGTAAGATAACGCAATTTTACCAAACCTAAAAAAGAACTCGGAGGCAGTAAAAATCTCCGAGTTCTTTCCCTTACTTAATTTTGAACATTTGCGTTAATTTCATCGCCAGGTTCAGGTCGCCTGCCAGTTTAAGTTTGCCTTGCATGAAGGCTTGCATGCCGTCAATTTCGCCGGTGAAAATCTTGACATAGTCAGCGGAGTCGGCAGTGAGCGTCATCTTGGGGGAAGCGTGCGTGCCCTTTTCAACAGTCACTGCGCCATCCTTGATGACAGCATACCATTCACCGGGTTCTGCACCGGTGAACTTGAACTGAATGACGGCATCCAGCCCTGCTGCTTTTTCGGGGATGAATGCGCCGGGCATTTTGGACATGAGGGTTTCGATTGTGAGAGCCATTGTTTCTCCTAGGTTAGAAAGTTGAAGGTTGAAGGTTACAAGTTGAACCTTTGAACATTCAACCTGTAACCTGCAACTTTTATTGTAAATTTTCGAAAATCGCAGCCGCACCCATGCCACCGCCGATACACATGGTGACCATACCATACTTGGACTTGCGGCGTCCCATTTCGTAGAGGAGTTGGGTGGTAAGCTTGGAACCCGTACATCCAAGCGGATGCCCGAGGGCGATCGCACCGCCATTAACATTGACCTTATCAGGGTCGATCTCGAGGGTTTGCATCACAGCGAGAGACTGAGCGGCGAAGGCTTCGTTCAACTCGAAGAGGTCAATATCGTTCATGGACAGACCCGCCGTCTTCAAGGCTTTCGGGACGGCTGCCACGGGACCGATCCCCATCAACTCGGGGGCAACCCCTCCCACGGCGAAGGCAACGAAGCGTGCCAAAGGTTTGAGTCCCAGTGACGCCGCTTTCTCTTCAGACATGACCATGACTGCCGAAGCGCCATCCGACATTTGAGAGGAATTTCCAGCGGTGACCGAGCCGCCTTCTTTAAAAGCAGCCTTGAGTTTGGCGAGTCCTTCAATGGTCGAGTCGCCGCGTGGACCTTCATCGCGCTTGACAGTGAAATTTTTCTTGACGACTTTGCCGTCCAAATATTCGTTGACTTCCACATCGAGCAGAACGAGTTCAGGGTCGAAGAGACCAGACTCAACGGCACGTGCAGCCTTCTGGTTGCTCTTGAGTGAGAATTCATCCTGCTGTTCGCGGGTAATGCCATATTTGAGCGAGACATTTTCCGCGGTGAGGCCCATGTTGGTGTAGTAGTGCGGCAACTCCATCGCAAACTGCGGATTGGGCGAAAACTTATAACCCATCATCGGCACCATTGACATGGACTCTACGCCCGCGCCAATGCCAATTTCAATATCGCCTGCTTTGATGGCATGTGCAATGTGAGCAATTGACTGCACGCCCGACGAGCAATAACGGTTGATGGTCTCGGCGGGGACGGTATCAGGCAGACCCGCGCGAATGGAAATGGTACGTGCCACGTTCATGCCCTGCTCCCCTTCGGGGAAGGCACATCCAAAGACCACATCTTCGATCTGGGCAGGATCAAGATTCGGCGTGCGGTTGAGCAATTCTTTGATCACCGCAGCACCCATCTCGTCGGGACGAACCGTTGCCATGCCACCACGCTTGGCTTTGCCAACAGGAGTGCGGACTGCGCTAACGATAACGGCTTCTTTTGTTGTCATAAGTAAGTCTCCTTTGGAAAGTGGAAAGTAGAAACTGCACATCACTTTCCACTCGCCACTTTCTAGTTCCTCAATGGCTTGCCTGATTGCAAAATCGACCACATTCTCGCCTGTGTCTTCTCTTCACCGCACAGTGAAAGGAAGGCTTCGCGCTCAAGGTCGAGGATGTACTGCTCGCTCACCCAGGTCGGCTTCGTAATGTCGCCGCCAGCGATGATGTGCGCCAGTTTGGTGGCAATGTGTGAGTCGTATTCGGTAATGTAATGACCTTCTTTGAACGCCCAGGCACCGACCTTCATCGCGCCGAACATATCGCGCCCAGCGGCGTAGATGAGTTCAGGTGTCGGCGGTCTGTAACCCGCATTGACCATGTGCAGCACTTCTTTCTTTGCTTCGGTGAGCAGATGGTCGCGGTTGGTCACAATGCGGTCTTGCGGACCGAGGATGCCCATTCCGCGCGCTTCTTCTGCAGAGGTCGCTACTTTTGCCTGACCAATTTGCAGAAAAGCCTTTTGAATGAATGGGAAAGGTTCGGCATCAGGAACCTTCATCACAGGATTAATGATGCGGCGCATGTATTCTTTTGTACCCGCACCCGCAGGGATGACGCCCGCACCGAGTTCCACCAAACCGATATAGGTTTCAGAAGCCGCCACTACACGCGAGGCGTGCATGGTCACTTCGCAACCACCGCCGAGTGCCAACCCAGCAGGAGCGACGACCACAGGCTTGGGCGAGTAACGCATGCGCATGTTCATATTTTGCAGACGGCGAATGGCATCATCGAGTTGATCCCACATGCCTTGCTGCGCCGCAACCACGACCATGAACAAGTTCGCACCCGCACTGAAGTTATCTGCTTCACTGCCAACAACCAGACCATCAAAATCGGTTTCGAGTTTGTCCAACGCCTCAGAGGTGATCGCAAAAATATCATCATCGAGCGCATTCATCTTGGTGTGGAATTCCACCAAGCCCACGCCATCGCCAATGCCAAACAAGGTCGCGCCCGCGTTCTTGCTCACTTCTTTCTTCGTGCCACGCAAATCCTTCAGGAACACAAATCCTTCAGGCTGCTTGAACTTCACATACTTGCCCTTGGCAACGTCATATGCGCCAACTTTATTGCTACCCTTGTATTGATAGAAGGTCTCACAACCATTCTTCAACATCTCATCCACCCACTTGGCGGCAGGGTAACCTTCCGCCTTCATGCGCTTGACGGTTTCTTTCACGCCGAGCATATCCCAAATCTCAAACGCACCCGCCTCATGCATGAAACCCCAGCGGATGGCATCATCGATCGGCTTGGCGGTGTCTGCCACTTCAGGGATGATGGATGAGACGTACTGGAAACTTTGATATGTGAGCGCCTTGACGAGTTTGGCAGCCTTGTCATCCGCTTCAAGCATGACCTTGAGCCTGTCACCCAACCCCTCGACATCTTTCGCCGCCTTGACCGAGTCGAAGCGCGGCTTGCCCGCAGGGACATGCTCCAGGGTGTTCAAATCCAATGAGTAGAACTGCTTCTTCCCTTCCGCATCACGGACTTCCTTATAGAAACCGACTTTGGTCTTGTTGCCGAGCCACTTGCGCTCCATCAACGTGTCCATCAGTTTCTGCGGTTTTTCTGCGGCAAGATATTTCTGCCCAAGTTTGTCATGCGGAATCAAGGGCGCAAGATTCTTGCCCACGTGATGCCACACGTCCACACCGACCAGATCTATCAGCCTGAACGTGGCTGTTTTTGGGCGACCCATCAAAGGTCCAGTAAGAGCGTCCACTTCATCCACGGTATATTCGTTGTTGAGGATGAAATCCATTGCAAACGCGCCCGTTCCAAACGCCATACGATTGCCGATGAAGTTGGGCGTGTCTTTGCAAAGCACAATGCCCTTGCCCAAACGATATTCGCCGAAGTGCGAAATGAATTCGACCACTTCCTTCGAGGTATCAGGCGTGGGGATGATTTCCAAAAGTTTCAAATAACGGGGCGGGTTGAAGAAGTGTGTGCCGAGGAAATGCTTCTTGAATTCCTTCGAGCGACCTTCCGCAATCGAAGCGACGGGAATACCCGAAGTATTCGTCGAAACAATCGCATTCGGCTTGCGAACTTCGTCAATGCGCACCATCAAATCTTGCTTGATCTTGAGGTTTTCAATGATGGCTTCGCAGATCCAATCTGCTTCGGCAACAGCGGCAAAATCATCTTCGAGATTACCGAGTTTGACCAAGGTCTTCAACTCGTCACCCATCAAGTTGGCGGGACGGGCTTTGATGCAACGATCCCAGCCTTCTTTGACGATCTTATTTTTATCAGGCGAATCTTTCGCAACAATATCGAGCAAGGTCACAGGCACGCCGATATTCGCCAAATGCGCGGCGATGGCGGCACCCATCGTCCCCGAGCCGATGACAACTGCTTTGTGGATGTTGTATTTCATAAATTATCTCCTGTTGGGGCGACCCTTGCGGTCGCCCTTGTTGGATATCCAACAGAAGGATAGGGGCGAGCCCTATCCCTACCGTAACTCCGCTCCCGTATAGCCCAAAATCTGACGCGCGACCACGAGGCGATTGATCTGACCGGTGCCTTCGTAAATATCGGTGATCTTCGCATCGCGAAACCACTTCTCAAGCAGGAACTCGCGACTATAGCCGAGCGGTCCCATAATTTCCACAGCCTTCTGCGTGATCTTGGTGACGATATCGCCTGCACGCACTTTGCTCATGGACGACTCAAGCGCGTTGGATTTCTTGTTATCCGCCATCCACACCGCTTTCAAGGTCAACAGCCAGGCAGAACGCAATTGGATTTCCATATCGATGACATCTTTTTCAATGGAGGTCAACTTGGTGCGCGGCAATCCATAGCGGATTTTGACGCCGTTCTCTTCCAGTTTTTCTTTGAGGAATTCGAGCGCGGCTCTTGCCACGCCGATGCCTGATGCCGCCACGAGCGGACGAGTCGCATCGAAGGTTGCCATCGCGCCTTTGAAGCCAGTCGTGGACTTTTCAACTGTCGGGCTACCGAGCACATTTTCAAACGGCACGCGTGCATCGACGAGAGAGATCGAAGCAGTGTCGCTGGCGCGGATACCCAGTTTATGCTCCAGTTTCGTGACCTTCACTCCAGGCGTTCCTGCTTCGATGACGAAGGCACGCATCCCTGAGCGTCCAGCAGACGGGTCAATGCTTGCCCAGACCACGATGAAACCTTTGCCAAGTTTTTCATACTCATTGAAAGACTTATCGCCGCCGGTGACGAAGATCTTCTCGCCGTTGATGATCCATTCATTGGTCTTTTCATCGAGAACCGCACGCGCGCGAATGGCAGAGGTATCAGAACCTGCGCCAGGTTCGGTCATACACATCGCGGCGTAGGTGGGTTTATCGTCGTTGAAGCGCGCAAGGAATTTATCCTTCTGTTCGGGGGAACCTGCCGCCGCCACTGCTGCCGCGCCAAGTCCGCCGCCAGGTGTGATGAGGTAATAGCCCACATCACCCCAGGCCAGCATTTCAATTTGAGAAGCAAGTTTCTGGTATCCAATCGGGGGACGCTTCTCATCGCCTTCCTTCGGCTTGCCTTCGGCGACAGTCAAACCGCCACCACCGCCCATCGAGCGCATGGCAGTGTGCATAAATCCAACATAATCCCACGGGATGGCATGTTCGTTCTCGTCAAACTCGCGGGAAGTGCTGCGCATCATATTCTCTGCAACAGTCTTCAACATCGCGTTCATTTGGACGATGGGTTTCGGGGCTTCAAATTCGATGGTCATTTTTTCTCCTTCAAATTATGGTCTCGATACGGCGGCGATGGTCGAGTAGCCCGAAAGGGCGTATCGAGACCCGCCGCCTACGCGACCACCGTTAGACAATTGCAAGTCCCAACAGCATCGGGAAACCGCGCCCATTACGCATGAGCAGTTCGACGGGATTCTCGCGAATGTAACCATGACCGCCGTAGATTTGCACACCGCGGTCAGTCACCATCATTGCCATGTCTGCTGCGCCAGTGAACGCAAGATACGCCGACACACAAGAATCTTCTTTATGGTTGTCGATCTTCCACGCGGCTTCCCACGTCACCAAGCGCATCGATTCGAGTTCGACCGCCATTTCCGCCAGCATGAACGCAACTGCCTGCTTCTGCGCGATCTTCACGCCAAAGGCTTCGCGTTCCTTGGCATAGTTCTTTGCATAATCCAGCGAGGACTTGGCTACGCCCAAAGCGGCAGCAGCGGAGGCAACTCTCATCGCATCAAGGATCAAGCCAAAGTCGTGTCCTGAGGCGCCGCCGAGTCGTTCGGCGGTCACATTCTCCAGTTTGACGCGGTACATGGGCAGGGCATTGAGTCCCATCAGTTTTTCGCGTTCATCAGAGATGGATAAACCCGCCGCCTCTTTCTTGACGATGAAGCCTTGAGTGACCCCATTGAGATTTGCATAAACGATGAGCGCTTCGGCGTCTTTGGCGAATGGCACGAAAGCTTTCTCACCGTTCAAAATGAAAGCGCCGCCTTCGAGTTTGGCCATGGTCTTGAGGTCGTTCGGGTCGAAGTTGAAACTGTATTCGATAAGCGCGCCAGTGTAAGGGGCCCACGCGCCTTCGATGATCTTGGGAAGATATTCCTGCTTTTGTTCTTCGGTGCCGCCCAGCAAAATGGGGGTTGCAAACAGCGATGGGGTCATCACAGCAAGCGCGCCAGCCAGATCGCCGAACGCCATCTCTTCCACAGCGAGGACATTAGTCACCGCGCTGCGATCCCCGAAACCACCATATGCCTCAGGCGTGGATGCTTGCAGCAAGCCCAGATCCCAGCCTTTGTTGATGAGCTTCTGCGGCATCTCACGATTTTCTTCCGCATCGTGTGCGGCAGGACGCAGGTCGTTGGAAGCGTACTTCCCCACCGCGTCGATCAGCATTTGTTGTTCTTCATTGGGTTCGAACGAATACATTTGTCTTCTCCTTTGCATACTCGGTGGCCGAGTAGGGCGAAGCCCCTATTGAGGCCACAAATTTCAACCAAACACCAAACAGGTGGTCGCAATATGCCTTCGGTTATCGCCTCAGGCTACTCGTCCACCAGTGCTTACCTCAACATGCCCTTCAAAATAAAATCGGAATATTCATCTGCGATCTGTTCAATAGTTTTCGGTCCATCGGGGTGATACCAGGTGAGTGTCCAATTCAGTGTGCCCATAATGGCTCGGACGGCAAGTCCCGTGTCTTTCAGTTCAAATGTCTTTTTCTCAACACCTTCTTCGAGTACTTCATGCCATAATTTTTCAAACTTATCACGCAGTGGAACATGACGGACGTGATTTTTCTTGTCCAACGATCGGTGTTCGAAGAGCAACACAGAGGTCAGGTCAGAATTTTCCGCAAGCCCGGTGAGGTAGCCGCGGATCATTAGTTTAAGTTTTTGGTCGGGGGAAATATTTTGAGCCGCAATGGCAGAGATGTGCTCAGTGAGCATGGCAAGAGCACGGTCCAGTAGAGCCAAAAGGATCTCTTGTTTAGAGGTGACATGATGATACAGGCTTGCCTTTTGCACATTCACCGCCGCCGCAATATCAGACATGGACGCGCCATGAAAGCCCTTCTGGCGAAAGACCTGTGCTGCCGCATCCAAAATATCGTCTCGAGTCATCACGTCTCCTTGCCTACCGCTCGGTAGACAAGGCTAGTGTACTACCTACCGAGCGGTAGGTCAAGAGTAGATGTCAGGTAAAATGGGTTGCAATTCTTAATAAATTGGAGAATACGCATGAAATATTTTGTGACAGGCTCAACCGGATTTGTTGGCGGCGTGCTGATAAGGAAATTACGAGAAGCAGGCCATGAAGTAAACGCCTCTGTCCGCTCGCCGGAGAAGGCAAGGGATTTACAGGCTATCGGCGTGAAATTATTCAAAGGTGACGTGGCCGACAAAGAGTCCATGCGCGAAGCGATGAGCGGTGTCGATGGTGTCTATCATGTGGCAGGCTGGTACAAACTTGGAGCAAAAGACAAGAGCGGTGGTGTCCAGGTCAATATCAACGGAACGCGCAACGTGCTGGAGTTGATGCGGGAATTAAAGATCCCCAAAGGCGTATATACCAGCACCCTGGCGATCAACTCGGATACAAAAGGTGTGGCTGTAGACGAAACCTACCATTTCACAGGAACACATATCAGCGAATATGATCGTACCAAAGCGGAAGCGCACAGGATCGCAAATGACTTCATCGCGCAGGGATTGCCGCTGGTCATTGTGCAGCCCGGGTTAATTTATGGCCCAGGCGATACGTCATCTGTCAGGGCCAACCTGCTGGATCTCTTGCACGGGAGGCTGCCCGCGCTCCCTTCGCAAACCGCCTACTCGTGGGCGCATGTAGAGGACATCGTAGCTGGGCACATCCTCGCCATGGAAAAAGGCCGGGTCGGTGAAAGTTACATCATTTGCGGCGAAACCCACACCGCAGTGGACGCCTTTAAACTCGCCGCCCAAATCGCGGGTAAACGCGCGCCTATGACGGCTCCATATCAAATGATGAAGTTAATGTCGGTGTTGGTCAAGCCAATCGAAGCGCTGCTACCTGACACCTACACCTCGGAAGGATTGCGTGTGATTGGTGGAGCAACCTACATCGGCGATAATAGCAAAGCCAAAAGAGAGTTGGGGTATAACCCACGCCCGTTGAGCGAGGGCTGGGTGGAAACCGTGCGACACGAGATGAAGTTGTTGGGAATGTAATCGAACAAATCTAGTGAAATTTCAGGGTTAATCCTTTATAATTAAAGCATGGCACTCCCCCAACCCGAACAACCAACCCCACCGCAGTTGACAGCCGAACAACTGGCAGAACTGCGCGAACAGGAACGTAAACAAAAACAGATGCTGACCGGCATCATAGCCGTCATCGTGCTCCTCGTGGCACTCCTCGGGGTGGCGATCTACTTCCTCCTGCAACCCGAAACCCCCACCGACAAGATCCGCGATGTCTTCATCATTGTGGTCGCACTTGAGACGCTGGTCATCGGCGTGGCGCTGATTGTGCTGGTCGTTCAACTCGCCAGCCTGATCAACCTGCTGCAAAACGAGGTCCGCCCGATTTTGCAAGCCACAAACGAGACCGTCAACACCCTGCGCGGAACCGCCGAATTTCTGGGCGAGAATGTAGTCGAACCGGTCATCAAACTGAATGGCTATCTGGCCGGGTTGAAGCGTATGTTAGAATTATTAGGCGTCAAGCCTAAGTAATAAAAACAAAAGACCCTCAACTAAAGAAAAACGGGTCTCCCAACACACTCAAAAGGAGAAATACCATGTCTGACCGTGATGAATTTGGAGCCTTTCTTGTCGGATTTGTGGTCGGCGGCCTCACCGGCGCCGTTGTGGCCCTGCTCTTCGCTCCGCAATCTGGGGAAGAGACCCGCGCCCTGATCAAGGATAAATCCATCGAACTGCGCGACCGCGCCTCGCAGACCGCAGAAGAAGCGCTCGCCCGCGCTGAAGCCGCTGCCGCTGAAGCCCGCCAACGCGCCGACGAACTTGCCAAGGTTGCCCGCGAACGCGCCAACGAACTTGCGAGCGAAGTCCGAACGCGTGGCACCACCCTCGCCAACGAAGTCCGCGAACGGGGCAAGGGCGCCCTCGAAGCCGTCCGCAAAACCAAAAAGGATGGCGGCGAAACCCCAACGCCTGCATAAGCGAACGCACCCCCAAGGGTTTGACCAAAACGTCAAGCCCTTCTTTTTTATAAGCAACATGCGTCACTTCATGCGGTTCTTCTTTCACCTGCTATACCATCCCCTTGCATTCACCTATGATCTGGTGGCCTGGATCGTATCTTTTGGTCAATGGAAGCACTGGGTCTTCAGCATTCTCCCGCTGATCGAAGGGACTCGCATCCTTGAGTTGGGACACGGCCCCGGTCACTTGCAGCGCCTCCTTCTGGAGCAGGGGCTGAGTGCTGTTGCTTTAGATGAATCCTCACAGATGGGGAAAATCGCGAAGCGCCGACTCGGCCCACGTCAGAAGTTGACGCGCGGCTTGACTCAATCCCTGCCCTATGCCAGCGCATCCTTTGATACCGTCATCTCCACCTTCCCCAGCGAATACATCTTCGACCCGCGTACGCTCGCAGAAGTAAAGCGGGTTCTCACAAATGGCGGGAGGCTCATCGTGCTGCCTGCCGCGTTCCCGTCGAATGGATTCCTAAAATGGCTATACCGTATCACCGGTGAAAGCCCCGAATCTCTGGACGATGCCTTGAAGGAAAAACTCTGCCAGCCATTCGGCAAAGCGGGGTTTTCAGTCGAGGCCCAGGTCGTTGAACTTAAATCAAGCCGCCTGATCGTGGTTGTTGGAAATTGATAAGAGTTATTTGCGTTCCGACATTTTCATGTAAAATCTCCATGGAGAGAGAGGAACTCATGCTAAAAAAATTACGCGAACCTGTTAATAGCCTTACCCATTGGAGCGGCGCGATTCTGGCGTTGATCGGTCTGATCGCCCTGCTTAGTATCGGCTGGGATACACCCGCCAAGGTGATCTCCTTTGCCATTTACGGCGCGAGCCTGATCTTCATGTTCTCGGCCAGTGCAACCTACCATATGGTACGCGTGAAGGATAAGGCGCTGGAGATCTTCCGCAAGATCGATCACTCCGCCATCTATGTGCTGATCGCCGGAACCTACACCCCGTTCTGCGTCAACGCCTTCGAAGGTTTTTGGAAGTGGGGCATGCTGAGCATCATCTGGTCGCTGGCCGTGATCGGCATCATCGTCAAAGTCTTCTACATTCGCGCGCCGCGCTGGTTGAACGCAGGCATCTACCTCATTATGGGGTGGCTGTGCGTTGCCGCCAGTGGACAATTTTCCGCTCTGCCGGTATGGGTCTTTGCATGGCTCATCGCTGGTGGAATTATTTATTCCCTCGGCGCCATTGTTTATATGACCAAGATCTTCAACTTCAAGCCAGGTGTGTTCGGCTTTCACGAAGTCTGGCATATCTTCGTCCTGCTCGCCGCAGCCGCGCACTTTGTGGCGGTGATGGGCGTGGCGATCTAATTTCTCAGATCCAACCATGCGCCCACTTGAAATCCTCATCGTTATTCTGCCCGTCGCTTATCTGGTCTGGCGGCATCCCCGCCCGCTCGCGATCCGGCTTCTGCCCGCAGTGGCGCTCCTTGTTACCCTGATCCACTTCGCGGTGGAAGGCTATCGCTGGCAGATGCTGCCCTTGTATGTGTTAACACCCCTGCTCGCCATCAGCAGCCTGACCAGGATCATGGGAAAGAACGATTGGAAACCCATCGCTTCCATTTTGCCGCTTATCCTGTTATCCCTTGCGACGGCTTTACCTATTCTGCTGCCGGTTCCACGCATCCCCGTTCCGAGCGGGCCATACCAGGTCGGCACCGCCATGTACGAACTGACCGACCCCGCCCGCAAGGAACTTTACTCCGGCAGGGATGAGGCGCGGAGATTTATGATCCAGGTCTGGTACCCGGCAGAAGTCAAATCCACAGACACGCGCGCGCCATGGATGTCTCACGCGGAAATCTTCGCACCGGCCATCGCTACGTATATCGAATTGCCTTCTTATTTTCTTGACCATCTTGCGCTGGTCAAAATCCCCGCCTATGAGAATGCAGAAGTCGCCGCACAAGGTGGCGGATTTCCGGTCATTGTCTTCTCACACGGCTGGAACGGGTTCAGCGGCCAGAACACAGGTCAGGCGCTGGAACTTGCCAGCCATGGATATGTGGTCATCGGCATGCAGCATACCTATGGCGCTGTAGTGACCGTCTTTGAAGACGGCACCATCGCGCCGAATAATCCGGCCGCCCTGCCAGAGAGCGGCGATGATCTAAATTACGAGGTTGTCGCCCGCAAACTGGTAGATCAATGGTCAGGCGACATCGCTTTTACGCTGGACCACTTCACAGCGTTGAACAAAGAAACGGACAGCATATTCTCCAATCGGCTGGATATGAACCGCATCGGTGTGTACGGCCACTCCACCGGCGGGGGCGCGGCGATCCAATTCTGCGGCACCGATCCGCGCTGCAAGGCCGTCCTCGGCATGGACCCGTTCATGCGCCCTGTCTCGGCGGATGTGATCGAAAACGGCCTCTCGCAGCCTTCGTTCTATATGTTCTCGCAAGGCTGGGCCGACGACAAGCAAAGCAAAAGTAACCATTTGTTCAGGCAGTTCTACCCGCATGTGAACGACAGTTTCGGCGTGGTCAGCATTGATGGAACAAAGCATTACGATTTCAGCGACATTCCACTGCTCTCGCCCATCTCTCCGCAACTTGGTTTGAAAGGCCCTCTCAACGGCGCGCGCGTGACCGAGATCGTAAATTCGTATTTGCTGGACTTCTTTGAGTTAACCTTGAAGGGTATTCCATCCGACTTGTTTGATGGCGCGAGTCCCTTTTTAGAAGTCCGGCCTTTTAATTAATGGAATCTGCAAGTTCTACTTGCAGTTACCTCCCAAAAGAAAGGAAAGCAGGATGAAAACCAACAAACGCAAAAGTTCCAGCATCTTCTTGATTTTAGGAATGACCTTTCTCGCGGTCGGCATCGCCACCAACAACACCTACTTTACCTGGGCAGCGATCGTCTTCGTGCTGCTTTCTCTGATTCTCGGCGGGCGCTGGCTGAGGCCGCGCAAAAAATAACAGGGAGAAACCTCATGCACATTCCACAAACAGGTCTTTCAAAGCAGGAGATTCTCGCCACATTACAAGCCTTCAAGGGGCGGGATGTGGATTGGAAAGCGGGCAAGGTCTGGTGTTATGTTTACGATCCGGGCGAGGACCCGGCCGAAGTCACGCGTGAAGCGTACATGGATTTCCTCAGCGAGAACGGCCTCGACCCGACCGTCTTCCCTTCCCTGCTGAAACTTGAGACCGATGTGGTGCGCATGGTTATCAACCTGCTGCGCGGAGATGCCAACGCCGTCGGCCACCTCACCTCCGGTGGGACGGAGAGCATCATGCTGGCGGTAAAGACCGCGCGCGATATGGCGCGGTTTATGCGGCCTCACATCAAAGAACCGGAAATGGTGCTGCCAAAGACCGCGCATGCCGCGTTTCACAAGGCGGCACATTATTTGAGCGTCAAACCGGTGGTGGTGGATATTGACCCGCAGACCTTTAAAGTGCGTGCGGAGGATATGGAAAAAGCCATCACGGAGAACACCATCCTGCTGGCAGCTTCCGCGCCAAGTTATTCGCAAGGTGTCGTCGATCCCATCGCCGAGATCGGCGCACTCGCGCAGAAACACAACCTGCTTTTCCACGTGGATGCCTGCGTGGGCGGTATCCATCTTTCATTCATGCGCAAACTCGGATACGAAGTCCCCGACTTCGACTTCACCGTCCCCGGCGTGACTTCCATCTCGACCGACATGCACAAGTACGGCTATGCCGCCAAGGGCTGCTCAGTCATCATGTATCGCAAAAAGGATATCCGCCGCTTTCAAATTTTTGCCTGCACCGATACCACTGGATACACACTTATCAATCCAACCATGTTAAGTTCCAAGAGCGGCGGCCCGTTTGCCGGCGCATGGGCGGTACTTAACTTCCTCGGCGAAGAGGGTTACAAACGCAACATCCAGACCGTGCAGGAAGCGACAAAAAAATTGATCGATGGAGTTAATGCCATCCCCGAACTGCGCGTGCTCGGCCAGCCGCAGATGAGTATGTTCTCCTTCGCCTCCGATTCGCTCAACGTCTATCAGCTGGCGGATGAGATGGCGAAGCGTGGCTGGTATATTCAGGGACAGTTCTCCACGCCTCAGACTCCCCGCAACCTGCACCTCTCCGTCAGCTTTGGCAACGCCGGTAACGCCGACATCCTGCTCGCCGACCTGCGTGAATGTGTGGAGATCGTCAAATCAAAGCCATCCATAGATGCAGATGGGATCCGCCAAATGGTCGGGATGGCGCTTCAAAGTCCAGACCCGGAAGCGGCCTTTGGTCAACTGGCCGCCTCTGCCGGGCTGACCGGCACCGAACTTCCCGGCGAGATGGCCTTTATCAATGAGGTCATGGATACGCTGCCGGATGAAGTTTGCAACCAATTTTTGATAAACTTTTTCAACGACTTATATGTATAGGAGAAACCATGGATAAGAAACCCGCTTTAGATTCAAAACTGGTGGAAGAATTTGTCGGTAACGCCCACGGAAATTTTGTGCGCGTGAAGGAATTGCTTGAGGCCGAACCCAACCTTGTCAACGCAACCTGGGATTGGGGCGGCGGCGATTTTGAGACCGCCCTTGGCGCCGCCGCCCATATGGGCAACAAGCCCATCGCCAATTACCTGCTTGAACATGGCGCTCGGCTGGATGTTTTCGCTGCGGCCATGCTCGGCAAATTGGATATGGTCAAAGCCGCACTGGCCGCCTACCCCGATGCGCTCGATACTCCCGGTCCGCACGGCATCCCGCTCATTGTCCATGCCGAAGCGGGTGGAGAAGATTCAAAAGCAGTGTTGGAATATTTACAATCGCTTGAAAAATGAAAAATCCCCGCCGCAAGCGGACGGGGTATCTTTCTGGTAAGACTCAAGTTGCTTACAAATTAGACTCACGCCGCAGAGCGGCGGGGTATTCGACCCTCGATAGGAATAAAAATATCAATCCAACCTGGAAATTAATGATCTGAGTATTTTTCTAGTACCAAAGGGTTCTTATTCGGTTCGAGCCTACTGCTATAATCCGCCCACACAAGGAGAATGAAACATGAACAAAAGAAATCGTCTCGCTGTTGGATTGATCGCGGCCATTATCATGCTGGCCTGTGCCTGCCCGGTCTCCGGCCTGCCCGCACTCGGCGGTGAGCCCACCACCGCCCCCATTATTTCGACTGTCCCGCCGCTGGTGATCGATACCCCGGTGTCTCAGGCACCGGAACAGCCGCAACAACCGGTCGGAAATGTTCTGTACTTCGATGACTTTAGCGTGGAAAGCGCCGAGATGGAGACCTACTCTGGCGATGATGGCAGCACCGAGACCAGCGGCGGGGTATATATCGTCCGCTCCACCGGCGACTTGTGGCAATGGGGACGTTCCTCCACTGAATTCGACAACACCGTGGTGGATGTGGATGTGACCATGGTCACCGGCCCTTCCAACAACAACGCCGGCTTCGGCGTAGTCTGCCGCCTCTCTGAGCGGGAGGACACTTCGGTGGACGGGTACATGCTGGCCATTAGCGGCGATGGCTATTACACCATCCGCAGCATCTCAGCCAGCAACATGACCCCGCTTGTGGACTGGGCTGCATCTGACGTTGTCATTCAGGGAAATGCAACCAACCACATTCGCGCCACTTGCAACAACACCGACCTGTCGCTTGAAGTGAACGGTACGGTGGTCGCCACTGCCAGCGCCGTGGACGGCGCTCCCACCTCCGGAGGGATCGCCTTTGCCGCCATCTCCTTCGAGACCGACAGCCCCATCGCCGAAGGTCACTTCGATAACCTGGTTGTCACTCAGCCCTAATTTGAATCCGTTATAAAAACAGGACACGCCGGTCGGCGTGTCCTGTTTTTATTATCGCGCCATGCGCATCTTTTGCCGGGCAAAGGCCGCCTTGAAGATGCGATCAAAAAATCCCTTATAGCCATCCGGGTCATACAGGATCATGTAATCCGCCGGGCCGTACTCTTCAGGCTTGAACATAATGCCGCCATTCGGGTTGATCTCAAGAATGAACAACTCCCCATTTTCATTCATACGAATATCACAACGACCATAGCCGGAGATGCCCATTGCCAGAAACATGCGCTTTGCAAGATCATGCAGCCGGGCCGTCAATTCCGGGTCGGTCACCTGTTTGAAATCAAAGGGGACATCATAATTCCATTTGACGTCCACATGCCAAAACTCCTCGCCGGGCGGGAAAACCAGCTCCGCAGGCGGATAAGCAACAGGGTGTTTCAGGTCATCGGCATTATCCACCACCAGCACATTGTATTCCCTGCCAACGATAAATTCCTCCATACGGGCAGCGCCGAACAAACCGCACACCCTTGCAACCTGTTCGCGGACCTGTTCCAAATTATCGGCGCGCGAGGCTTTGATCATGCCGGTGCTGCCGTAGCTCTTCGGATGTTTGACCATGATGGGGAATCGCAGGTTGGCAACAAGTCTCTCCGCTTCTTCCACGCTCTGAACATGGTAGCCCTTCACAAAACTGACTCCATGTTCCCCGGCCACTGCCTGCATCTCCTCCCGGGTGGGGTCAAAACAATTTGAGTCAGCCCCGGTAAAGGGGAGTTGAAGCGCCTCCAGGGCTTCGACGACTTCGACAGCCTGATATCCGAACTCGTCATCCTCCATGTCCTCGAATTCATATCCTTCACAGATATTCAAATAGATATCAAACTCCCCGGACGCGACCAGGGCTTCGATCTTCTCAAAGACCGGGGCGGTCAGGGTGACCATCTTCCAGTCGAAATCTTTTAAGTAGGGAGAGGGGTCAAAGTCTGAAATCTCTTCATCGGACAATACACAAACTCGCATGAGGCAATCTCCTGGGTAAGATAAATGCATTATGACATAAATCCTTTCAGCCGCAAGATATGCATGCTTAAAATTTGTCCCGGTTGTATTTTATGGAATTACGCCTATACTAGAAATCAAATCTCATTGCTGGAGGGTACCATGACCGATTTTTCGATGCAAGCGCTGGCGCGATTGAGGGATGGCAGTAATTTTCAATGGTATGTCATTCCCCTGCTGTCCTTTGTTTTTTATGCCTATACCGTTGAGGCGGAAAAAAAGAATTGGAACCTGGTCCTGGCGGGGCTGGCCTTTTGGGGCGCAGACTGGTTGAACGAGATCATTAACAGCCTCGTCCTGCATTTCACCGGATACGCCCCCATGTGGGCAGAACCCGGGCCAACGGCCTATCTCATTCTGATAGGCCTGAACATTGAGACTATGTTCATGTTCGCCGTCGCGGGTCTGATCTGGAGCAAGATGTTGCATCCGGATAAAAATTTCAAATACCTCGGCCTGCCAAATCGCTGGGCGGTGGCGATCTTCGGTTCGCTCTTTTGTGTGTTCGTGGAATATCTGCTCAATTCGGTCAACGCGCTGACCTGGGATTACTCCTGGTGGAGCCGCGGCATGCCCCTTCTGATCTTCCTCTTTGGGTACTTGTGGTTCTTCCTTTTTGCCTTTTGGGTGTACGACATGCCCACACTGAAGCAGAAACTGCAAACCGTCGGCGCTGTTTGGACGGTGGATATCCTCGGTCTGTTCATCTTCGCTGCCCTCCTCAAGTGGATATAACCTACCGGTAGATTTATCTTGCGGGAGGGCAGGTTTGCATTGCGGCCAAAATACGCCCAAGGTGAACGTTGCGCTGCATCATTTTGTTTCCGTTACCTTCCTGATGCTGCGCGGACTTTCTGTATCATACCCCTTTGCACAAGTAAGATGATATGCAAACAGTTGCGCCGGAAGGATGCTCACCAGCGGCGACAGCCACTCCGGCAGATCGGCTGGAATGGCCAAGGGAACCTGCGCCAGGGCCAGAGCCTTTTTGTCGTTGGAGATCACCACCAACTCAGCGGCAATGTCCGATCGCAAACGCCTGAGCATTTCCAACATTGAGTCAAAAACCTTACCCCGGGCTGCCACCGCAAAAACGGGATAGCCACTCTCCACCATGGCGATCGGGCCATGGGCAAAGTCTGCCGAGGAATATGGTTCAGCAATGATATACGTCAATTCCTTCATCTTCAAAGCCCATTCAAAAGCGGTGGCATAGTTGAAACCGCGCCCCAACACCACGGTCTGGTCAATGTAGCGGTAGCGCTGGGCTGCCTGAGATATAAAATCACTCTGTGTCAGCGAGTGCTTCATCCACACTGGAACCTTGGCCAGTTCCACCCAGGCTTTTTTATTTTCATTCAAAGCCGTTGAAAGCATCGCCACTGCCATCAACTCGGCGGTATATGTTTTCGTGGCAGCCACCGCTTTCTCAGGTCCCGCCTCCAGACCCAGGATAAAATCTGAGGCGTTGGCCAGCGGCGAATTTGGCAGATTGGTCAGGGCCAGCGTCAGGCAGCCCTGGCGTCTGCCTTCTTCCAATACACTGACAATATCCGGCGACTGCCCCGACTGGGAGATACCGATCACCAGCGCATTCTTCAAGTGCGGCGGCCTCTTGTAATAGGTGAATAACGAAGGAGTTGCAAGCGCGAGAGGGAGCCCATTCATCGCTCCAAAAAGATAATTGGCATACCGCCCGGCATTATCCGACGTGCCGCGCGCGGCGAGGAACACATAACGAATATCCCGCTTCCGAATCTCCGCTGCTATTTTTTCCATATTCTGTCGTTGTAGAAAAAGCAAACGCTCGACAGATTCAGGTTGTTCTGAAATTTCTGAAAACAGAGACACGATTAAGAATACCTTCCAATTTCTTCAGCAAGTGGTGTAAACAATTCGATCTTCCACGGCTCCACACGCGGCGCAATGGAACATGCCGAACTCAAAATATATCCGCCGCCGGGCTTGCCAATGGTAATGCGTTCGCTCGCTTCAGCGATCACTTCTTCCTTCGTGGTGTACTCAAGGATCGACACCGAATTCATATTGCCCTTCAAGAACAGCCGCTGCCCCACACCGTTCTTCGCATCCGACAATTCCACGTTGCCGAGCGGGTGCGGGTCGAGCGTGTCAATGCCCATCGTGTGCGTCTGCTCCATCAGGTCGAGCCGGTCGCCGATCTTGCCGCAAGTGTGTGTGTACACCGGCACATCATATTCGCGGATCGCATCTGCAAGTCTCTGCTCGTAAGGGACAACAAACTCGGTATACATTTTTGGGGAGATGAATCCACCGCCAGCGAATGCGGAGGATATAAGAACCGCATCGACCCCGTGCCGGGCCTGCCCCACCGCCCAGGCAATTGCCGCATCTGTGAGTCTTTCCAGCAACGCCTTGACCTTTTCCTTGTTCTTCACCAAACCGATGATCGCGTTCTGGTAGCCGATCAATTCAAGATAATGCGTGAACGGAGAGAAGACTTCACCATGTACAGAGATCTCGCCTTTTGTTTTCTCGCGCACAAGGTCAATGGTGTCGAAAAAATAATCCGGCAGTTCATTTAGCGGACCAGTGTCCTTTTTCCCTTCGATCCATGGAACATGGTACGTGTTCCAGAGATAGCCCGGGAATTGGTCAATGTTCTCTAAATGGTCAGGATCAAGCGTCCCCAAGTCGGCACGAGGCGTTAAATCCGGGCGGGCAGGGTATACATATTGGGCGTTGTCATCCCAGGGAATGAGCGTCACGTGCCCATTCTTCCAGGTAATCACTTCACCTTTTTTTGTTTCCTCCACCTTCTTGATCTGATTCAAAAATCCGCGTGGACGCCCCGGCAGGTTGATGAGAATCCCATCGAATTGATAGCGCCTCTGCATGGCGACGAGTGCATCGGCAAACCCCTCGCTACTAAACCAGATTTCGTGCGGCTTAAGTCCAGCGTTCAAAAAATAATGCCCGAGCGCCAACTGACACATGACCGGAACCCGGTCGGCTTCTTTGTGCCGCGTCGCCAGGGCAATGCGCTCTCGTCCGTTCATCATTATCCTTTCACTGCGCCCGCAGTCAAACCCTTGATAAATTCACGGGCAAGCAGGATGTATAAGATCAGCATGGGCACCGCCGCCAAAGAAAGGACAGCGAGTGCGCGCGTCCAGTCGGTGCGGTATTGACCGAACAACAGCGAGACGCCCAATGCCACCGTGCGCGATTCTTCAGCACGGATAAAGACCAGCGGGAACCAGAAATCATTCCAGATCTTGATCATGTTGAAGATCGCCACTGTCGCCAGAGCAGGGCGCATGAGCGGCACAACGATGCGGCTATACACCTGCCATTCAGAAGCGCCATCTATCTTCGCCGCCTCAAACATCTCACCGGGCAACTCCTTGATGAACGCAGTCAACACAAAGGTTGCGATCGGCATCCCCATCGCCACATAAACAGGGATGAGGCTCCAGTAGGTATCCTGTAAATTCAACGCTTTGATCAGGCGCACAAGGTCAAGTGTGCCGAGGCGGATGGGGATCATCAACCCGGCGATGAAGAAAACATACAGGAAATTGGCAACCGGTGATTTCCATTTTGCCAGCGCGTAGGCCGCCATCGAACCAACAAACAGGATCAGCCCAAGCGCGATGACAGTGACGATAATGGTGTTAATGAAATACAGGTCGAAGCGCCCGGTATTCCAGGCTTCGCGATACCCATCGAGGGTAAAAGTATCCGGCAAGCCAAACGGGTCCTTGAATATCTGCTTCTGCGGCTTGAAGGAATTAATGACAAGAGTCCAGATCGGAAATAAAACAATCACCGACCAGATGGTGAGAATGACGTAGGTGAAAAAATGTTGAAGTCGATTCCAGCGCATGATGTGCCTCCCTACTCCGTCGCCTGTTTGCGAGAGAAATACAACCACGACAAGACGCCCGTCATCAGAATGGCAAAGGTCATGGTGGCAATCGCCGCGCCCATTCCCATATCCGGGATGCCGACGGGATGTTCGCCCGCGATGCCAGTGCGATAGAACAAAGTCGCAAGCAGGTCAGTCGAATACGCCGGTTCGCCCTTCGCGCCTGCCATGGCATAGATCACATCGAAGGCATTGAAGTTATCTACAAAAGTCAAGATCGTCACCACACCGATGACCGGTTTGAGCAGTGGGAATTTAATCCGCCAGAAGATGTCCCACTCCGAAGCGCCATCAATACGGGCAGCCTCAAGCAGTTCATCGGAAATTCCCATCAACCCGGCAAGGAACATTACGGTCGGCATGCCGACCCACTGCCAGACCGAGGTGAGGGAGATGACAAGCAGGGCAAGGTTTTCACGTCCAAGCCAGGGCAGGGCAAATTGCTTCAAATGCATCGCCATGAAGATCTTGTTCACTGCCCCCCACTGAGGGTTTAAGATCAACGTCCAGAGAAAGCCAACAACGAGAACAGATAAAGTCGCGGGAGCGAAGATGATCGTGCGAAAAAAGTTCCTGCCTTTGAAATCATTTGATAATAAATTTGCGAACAATAACCCCAGGGTGTTTTGCACCAGCATATGAATGGCAAAGAAAATGCAGGTGTTGGTAAACGCGTTGATGAATTTCTCGCGCCAAAGCGGATTGGTAAACAGGTTGATGTAATTTTGAAAACCCACATACTTCGTTGGGTTGTAGCCTTCGCCGGTATACAAACTGAGGCGCAGTGAGTCGAACAGGGGCCCCGCCATAAATGTCAGATAGACAAAAAGTGCGGGCAGCAGGAACAGGATCCAGGTCAGTGTGCTGCGGTTAAAGTTCCGCACCAGACCCTTTCTTTCCTGCGGAGCGGAAAGCGTGTGGCTCATGGACTCTCTCCTCTTTGGCATTGGCTGGCAGGGATGGGAACCCATCCCTGCCATGTTTGACTGATCAGATTAGGGCTTGCATCCAGCAGAAGGTTCGTACCAGGCAGAAACATCGGCATTGAAGGCATCTGCGGCTTCCTGCGGGGTCTTCTCGTCCTTCAACACGGCGATCACATTGTTGTTGAGGGAGGTGTAGGCATCGACACTGCCGGAGGGAGCGGCCAGCAATTTTTCCCAAACGAAGCGGATGTCAACACCCGTGGCAGCGCTATTGAATGCCATGAAATCGGCGCCGATCGGGTCGCTGAGGGTGGGGACTTCGTTGGTAAGCGGGAAGAAGCCGGGCAGGTTGTCGCCGAGCAGCTGGGCGAAATCCTTGGTCTCCAACCACTGGAGGAAGGTCTTGGCGGCTTCAAGATTCTGGGAGGCGGCGTTGGCGCCAATGGCGGCATCGATATGGAACTCGATGTACTGATCCTTACCGGCGAGCGGCGGGGCGGCAAAAACACCCCATTGGAAGTCAGTTGCATCTTTTTCGAATGCACCAATGCTCCAGGAACCATCCAGCATCATTGCGGCCTGACCCTGGGCAAAGAGCTGTTCAGCATCGTAGTAGCTGACCGCTTCAAAGCCGTTCGGCAGGTAGGGCTGCATATCCTTGATCTGCTGGAAGGAAGCGACCATTTCTTCGCTGTTGAAGCAGCGGTCGCCGTTCAGGTAGGCCATGCGGCCATCAAAACCACCGACATTGCTGGGGATGAACTGCATCATTACTACTTCGTTGATATCCCAGGCGTCCTTGGTGCCATTGGCGAAAGGAATCACACCGGCATCTGAAAGGGTCTGGGCGGCGGCCATCAGGTCTTCCCATGTTGCCGGAATTTCAATCCCATTAGCGGCGAAGATGTCTTTATTGTAGTAAATACCGTGCGAAACAGCAATGATCGGGACCGCATAAGGTTCACCGGTTTCGGTCGCCCACGGAGAGCGGGAAGCTTCAGTGAAACTTTCTGCAATGCCAGGAAGGTCGCCCAACGAGGCAATATAACCAGCGTCAAACAATTCGCGGCCGGTTGCAAACGAGCGGACAAAGAAAAGATCGGGGCCAGTACCGGTCTCGAGCTGGGTGCGAAGTGTGGCATTGTAGTCGGGCGGGTTGGTCGGGTCGAACTTCACGGTGATATTGGGATAGGCTTCATGGAAAGCAGCATTGATCACTTCCCAAGCGGCCACATCATCAACACGCCAGGAGCCGAGGGTCAGGGTTACCTCTTCGGCAGCAGGGGCGGCTTCTGTGGCGGCGGGCGCTTCCGTGGCCGCCGGGGCTTCTGTGGCAGCGGGCGCCTCGGTAGCGGCAGGGCCCTCTGTAGCGGGAGTCCCGCAGGAGGCCAGGATCAGGCTGGCCAATGCTAGGATGGACAGCATGGCAAATAGTTTCTTATACATCGTTCTTCTCCTTTTGTCTTTTTATCAAAAATTTGAAACTCAATTAAACCGTCGGAATTCTTTTTTTCTCGATCACACTCCTTTCATACAGGATGATTTTGGCGCTAACTCAACTTGCCAACCCGCCCGGCTACTTCATTTTCAAATCGCGCAATGAATTCCCGCACAAAATCTGCAGGCGCGAGGCTTGCATCATTCATCAGCGGGGTCAAATCCATGCCGTAGGACAAGCCTGCCGATTCATCCACGCCATGCGACTCAAAGTACGTGGCGTTGGCGCGGCGACGTCCCATCGAAGCAAGATCATAGCGTTTGCCGCCCACGATCTGCGAATCGAACACACCCAACAAAGCAGCCTGCAAATTTTCGTGATGGGATAGATCCATCATGACCTTATCCGAATCGACCATCCAATCCAGAGCGCGCCAGACTTCACAGCCCACGCACCGTTCTGGACGTTCAGCCGGGGTCAGTTTTCTGAGGGCTTCGATCACCCTAAGAGCGACCGCGACATGCGTATCGTGTTTATCTGCAAGGTTGTGGGTATAGACCACCTTTGGCTTCGTTGCACGAAGGATCGCCAGGATATCATCCACCGGCTCAACCTTCGACGCATCCTTGATGGTCTTGCTCGGATAATCCAACATCACCTGTGCCGCAAACTCACCGACAATGGCTGCCTTGCGCTGCTCTTTAAAGCGGACAAGGCGCATCTCATCATCGCTATAATTTTCATAAATGCTGTTGCGCGGAGAGCCGCGCCCATCGGTCACGACCACACCCGTAAACCACTTATCCTTTTGCTGAAAACACTCGATGATCGGCTGCGCCGCCATGATCTCAATATCATCTTGATGCGCCGCAAGGCACAGATGCGTGGTGCGGGCCAAGGCCGTTTCTTCTGGCTCGTTGTCAGGGATGTATATTTCGGCTGTGTTCAAATAAAAGTTCATAAATTCCTTTTCATGTCGTTGCGAGGAGGGCGATCTTCCCGACGAAGCAGTTTCTATAACGCGGAGATTGCTTTGCGCAGGAGCGAGAACGCCCTCGCAACGACAGATTCCTCATACCACCGGCAAACTCGCTGCCGCCACAGACTGCCCCACCCGGCGGATCTTTTCATCCGGCAAGTGCAGCTCAATGCTATTCAACAACTCCGGGAACTCGGCTTCAAAAACCTTCTTTGCGCCTTCAATCAATAGATCGCCGCCACGACCCGAAGTGCAGCGGCCCAGGATCAAAACATGTTTGATTTCGTAGAACCCGGCATAGTGAGCAATCCCATAGCCAAGATAAATACCCATACTCTGCCAAATCTTTAACGCGCCATCGTCACCCGCTTCCAATTTCTGCTGAACAAACTTCAATTTGCCAGCGTCGGTTACATCTGCAGGGATTTGAATACCCGCTACAGGCGCAAGCCGGAAGACGCATTGCTGTGAGAAATATGAAGCGCCACAACCTTTATCACCCGACCACTCTTCGACAGGCGCGGTCGGGCTATAGTCAATCGGCGCGAAAGCCAACTCATTAAGCCAGCCCATGATGTGACCATCGATGCTCACATACCCGGCGGCTTCACTGGAGCCAAGTGCAATACCCAAAATACCGTTATCTTCAATAGACATCGAACCTGCCAGCGCGGTCACGTCGCCATCATTAATGACTTCCAACGGCACGCCCATTTCCTCACGAATGCGCAGGAACATATTTTTGATATCGCCAAATTTTTCAGCAGGAATACCACGAAACAATGAAGCCACCATTGGCCGGTTATCCACATACACGCCCGCCGAACTGCCGCCAATTGCATCCACTCGCGGCATCTTGCTTGCAGCAGTTTTCAGGGCGGTCATTACCTCTTGATAATGATAGGAAGGGTCGGCATTCTTGCGCGGCTCCCAGATCACTTCTTCGCTGTAGATGGCATGTCCATCCACCACGGCACTTACCTTGCGGTCTGAAGCGCCGAGATCAAACCCAATGCGGCATCCGCCCAAATTTCGTCCGAGCAGTTTCCCGGTCTCGCGTGAAGCGGGCACTTCATCCGCAGAGCAAACAACGACAGAAAATTCCTTCTCGTACACCTGCTCACCCATGAAGCGAAAATCAAACTTCTGCGCGCCATCCGCCGCGTACACCTTGCGGATGTGTTCGCCAATTTGCTTCGGCGCGCCAACATACACGGTATGCCCGCCGCGCTGCCAGAGTAAAAATTTCACAACGCGCTCAATATAAGAAAAGTTGGATTCAAAATCAGAATGCCCTTCGGGATAAACAACCGTCTCGAAGCGCGAAACCTCCCCCGCGCCTCTTTCCAGGCCGATCACGGCGCGGACGCCAACCGGCTGCACCTTACGCTGAAAGTTTTGTCTGGCCAATACCGCAGGGCGAAAGCCTTCATCCAACGGCGGCATGACTTTGGGCTCAATCAATTGCATGGGCTAGTTTTCCTGTTGAAACAAAAGTGAGTAATCATCAAGCAGCAGGAACGCGGACGCTCCAAGAATACAGGCGCGATAATCGAGCGCACCAAGTTCGATCTTCGTATTTTCCGAAAGGCGGGCCAGCGCCGCATTGCGCATGGAGTTATTGATCTCATCCATCCACGGGGCGCCAAAGCAGGTCATATCGCCTGTGATGATGACCTTTTGAATGTTCAAAATACCGATCAGATTGGCAAGTGAAATACCGAGGTAATGAGCGGCATTCCTGACGACCGACTGCGTTTTTTCATCCCCCGCATCAAACGCCGACCTGGCTTCATCAAGAGAGTTCAGGTTTAGTTGGCGAAGTACGGCGTGGGCGCTGGAAATGGTCTCGAGACAGCCATATTTTCCGCAGCGACATAATTTGCCATTTTCTTGAACCGCCACATGACCGATCTCGCCCGCCCCGCCCCCATCGCCTTGAAACAAACGCCCATTGACCAAAATTCCTGAACCGATACCATGCTTCACATTGACCACAATCAAGTTCCCGTCCAGGGTATGACTGCCACCGTATACAAATTCACCAATGGCCGTAGCCTGACTGTCGTTCAGAATCGAAACGGGAATCTTGTATTTCTTTTCCAATAACTGCCCGAGCGGAAGGTCCTGCCATTCCAAATTGACGGCATTCACCACCACCCCTTCACGGGTATTGACCAGGCCCGGGGTGCCCACCCCAATTCCAACGATGGGTTTGATGCGCTTCTTCATCAACTGGTCAGTGATCTGATAAACAAGATCAAGAGCCGTCTTTCCATCTTCCCCAGACACTGGAACTTCCACCATCTCTTTAATCTCTCCCCGTAGATTCAAAATTGCGCCAATGAATTTATCTTGCGCGAGGTTCAAACCGATCAAATAACGCGAATCGGATACAACACTAAGAAGAATCGGAGTTTTTCCGCCAATTGATTCGCCCCTGCCAACTTCTTGCACTAGACCTTCTTCAAGCAAAACATTCACCACATCTGAAACCGTTGTACGGGTCAGGTTGGTAACCCGCGCTACTTCTGCGCGGCTGATGGACTCATTCGCAAAAATGGTTCGAAGTACAAGATCGCGGTTGTGCTGTTTGGTCTGCTGATGCGTTGCTTTTTTCATGGTTTTTTCCAAGATTTTCTATACGCAAAAAATAAAGAACTCAAACAATACTTTGTAAATTCACTGTACTAACAAAGATAATTTTACAGATTCACTTACGCTGAGTCAAGCCCCAATCTCTTGACATTTTTTAGGTTTATATATAAAATAATTTAGTCTAAACTAAATTTTTTCGTGGGTGATTTATTCAGATACCCACCAGTAGACATTCAAAACAAACAATGAAACAATCCACATCCATTCAAGACTATCTAAAACGCATTTATGAATTGACCGAGTGCGGAGAATCTGCCACCACGAATGACCTGGCTCGTGAACTCCGCGTCAAACCCGCCTCTGTGACGGGGATGATTCAAAAATTGGCTGTGGAGAAACCTGCGCTGGTGGAATACCAAAAGCATCAGGGGGTAATCCTTACAACTGCCGGAAGACGTGCAGCCCTTGAGGTTATTCGACATCATCGCTTACTGGAGACCTGGCTCGTGCAAACCCTTGGTTATTCGTGGGACGAGGTGCATGAAGAAGCCGAGCGGCTTGAGCATGTTATCTCAGAGGATTTTGAACGCAGAATTGCGATTGCGCTTGGCCACCCCACCCGCGACCCGCACGGTGAGTTAATTCCTACAGAAGATTTAAAAATGCCCGTGGATAATTCCACTCCCCTATCGGCATTGCGCCCCAATCAGACAGCCACCATCCTACGGGTCGCCTCGCAGGACCCGGATCTTTTACGCCACCTCGATAGTTTGGGGCTCACCCCGGGTATTCAAATTGAGGTTACAGAGTTTTCGACCTTCGATAACAACTTGACCATCAAGATCGGAGAAAGGTCACACGTCCTTGGTTTGAACATTACGACCAAAATATTCGTTGGTCCCGGCGAGTGACAATTCAACACAAGTTCTTTTGAAAAGAGAAAAATATGAGTACAACATTTTGGGTTTTGATCTTAATCACTTTATTACTGGTCACTTTCCTGCCAAAGATTGGCTTGTACGCACTTTACAAAAACTACCGCGCCATATACGAGCGCGAACAGGTGGAAGATGCGCTCAAACATCTTCTTGACCGCGAGCAGCAAGGTCGTCACGCTTCTCCTGAATCGCTTGGGGGATCACTTGACCTGCCGCGCAACCACATCACCCGCCTCATCGAAGGGATGGAAGCCCAGGGGTTGCTTGAGTCGCGCGGCACAGAACTGCACCTCACAGCCGAGGGAGAACGTTGGGCGCTGCACATTGTCCGCGCTCACCGGTTGTGGGAGCGCTACCTCGCAGATGAAGCGCGCATGCCGTTAAACCAAATCCATGGAGAAGCGCAAAAACGTGAACACTCGCTAACCGAGGCTCAACTCAATGAATTGGACGCGGCCCTCGGCCACCCGACCCGCGATCCTCATGGCGACCCGATCCCATCGCGTGAGGGAAAAATGAATCGGGCGGAAGGAATGGCAATTACCGCATGGCAGGTAGACCGACCCGCCCGGATCGTCCACCTGGAGGATGAACCCGCCCTGGCGTATCAACAAATCCTGGCGGCCGGCCTTCGTCTTGGACAAGACATCCGAATTATTGAAAAAAATTCAAATCGCTATATTTTGAGCGACGGCGAAAGTGAATACAAACTTGCGCCCGCCGTGGCTTCAAACATCCATGTGGCAGCATTGCCGGAAAGCGAACGCTTGAAACGCGAGGCCATTTCCCTGGCCGAATTGGTTCAGGATCAACACGCCCAGATCGTGGCGCTTGACGACTCAGTTCAGGGGTTTACACGCCGCCGCTTTTTAGACCTGGGGCTGACTCCCGGCACGACGATCTACCCTGAACTGACAAATTTTTTTGGTGAACCACGTGCCTATCGTGTGCGCGGCACTTCGATCGCGCTGCGGAACGACCAGGCATCGCAGATCTGGGTAAAACCCATTTAACGTTATTGCGAAGGGGTTGTTCTTCCATACCGTGAACACTCTTTGCAAAGATTAAGGATATCGTATGACAAACACAAAAATCAACCTCCCCACCGAGCATTGCGAAACCTGCCCGGCCTTTACCCAACTGGAACAGATGGGCATTAAAGTCGGTGATTTTGACCGGGTAGTGGCATTGGCCGGAAACCCCAACACGGGCAAATCCACTTTATTCAATGCACTGACCGGACTTAAACAGCATACCGGCAACTGGCCCGGCAAGACCGTCACCCGCGCAGAAGGTGGGTATCAATTCAACAGCGTGAAATACAAAATCGTGGACCTGCCCGGGACGTACTCGCTGCTCTCCGCCAGCCAGGATGAAGAAGTGGCGCGCGATTTCATTTTGTTCGGGCAACCCAGCTGTACCATTGTAGTGACCGATGCGACCGCGCTTGAGCGTAATTTGAATTTGGTTATGCAGGTCATGGAGATCACGGACAAGGTGGTTGTCGCTGTCAACTTGATGGATGAGGCACGGCGTAAAGGCGTGGAAGTGGACACTCGCAGCCTCGCACGCGACCTCGGCGTGCCCGCGATACCCATCACAGCCCGCACCGGGGAAGGGATCGCAACCTTGCTTGCTGCCGTTTCGGATGTAATCGAAGGCAACATCCAAGTCAAGCCCATGCGGGTTGAAGGTACACCGGAATTCCAAAAAGCCGTAAATCAATTGGTACCAATGATCGAAGCCATGGCCCCCGGCATTCCGAACGCGCGCTGGCTTGCCATCCGCCTGCTGGACGGCGATGCGCGAGTACAAAAAGCCATCACCAGCGGCGAACTCGGCGAGATCATTTCCCGCCAAACCCGCGCCGATGTGCAGTTCAGCAAGAAGATGTCGGTGGAAGGAAGGCAATGACCATGGAGAACATAACCCCTAATGACATTCTCGCCAAAGCCGAAGCGCTGCGGAATAACCTGTCCACCGGCTTCCGCGATGAGATCGTCAAATCCATTTACAGCGAAGCAGAGAAGGTTGCCAACCGCGCCGTTAAAACTGCCTCCGACAAAAAATATGATTTTGACCAAAAGATAGACCGCCTCGTCACCTCGCCCATTACCGGCCTGCCCATCATGCTGATCCTGTTGGGCGTTGTCATCTGGTTGACCGTCTCCGGCGCGAATGTGGTCTCTGAAGCCATTGCAACCGTACTCTTTGGCATCGGCGATCTTGGAAGGAGTCTTTTCAACCAAGTCGGCATCCAATGGTGGATCACCGGCTTCATCTGGGATGGCGTGTATCTGGGCCTGGCCTGGGTGGTCAGTGTCATGCTGCCGCCTATGATGATCTTCTTCCCTGCCTTCACCTTTCTTGAAGACCTCGGGTATCTCCCCCGCGTGGCCTTCAACATGGACTGGCTTTTTAAGAAGGCTGGGGCTCACGGCAAACAATCCCTGACCATGGCCATGGGATTCGGTTGCAACGCCGCAGGTGTGGTGGCGACCCGGGTCATCGATTCGCCGCGCGAGCGATTGATCGCCATCCTCACCAATAACTTTGTCCCGTGCAATGGGCGCTTTCCGACTTTGATCATGCTTGCCACTGTCTTCGTAGCCTCTGCCTTCCCCCCGGCACTGACCTCCTTCGTCGCGGCAGGGACAGTTGTCGGCGTGGTGCTGATCGGTGTTGGATTTACATTCCTAATGTCATGGTTGTTATCGCGTACCGTGCTTAAAGGCGAGGCGTCCGCATTTACCCTTGAACTCCCGCCCTACCGCAAACCCAACGTAGGACGCATCCTCTACACCTCCATCATCGACCGCACGGTCTTTGTTCTATGGCGTGCCATGCAAACCGCCGCGCCAGCCGGGGCCATCATCTGGATTCTGGCCAACATTCCATTTGGCGACGTCAACCTTGCGCGCGCCATCGCAGACTGGCTCAACCCCTTCGGCCTGTTGCTCGGTCTTGATGGTGTGATCCTGCTGGCCTACATCATCGCCATCCCGGCCAATGAGATCGTCGTTCCGACGATGATGATGGTTTACATGGGCGCAGGCATGATGATCAACGGCCCATCTTCCAGCGCCTCCATCTACGACCTGCTCGTCCACGGCAATGGCTGGACACTGCTGACTGCGGTCAACCTGATGCTATTCTCACTGCTGCACAACCCCTGCGCCACCACCATCGTGACCATCTACAAGGAAACCAAATCGTGGAAGTGGGCTACAGTCAGTGTGGTCATCACCTTGGGTACAGCCTTCCTGGTCACTTTCCTGACGGCCAGCCTGGCACGGCTGCTGGGCTGGGCATAAAAATTAGGGCTACAATTAGCCCATGCCCAACCATTCACATGCCCACTCACATTTTGGAGACCTTGCCCAACAGACCACACAACGGCTTGCGCTTTCGCTATTGCTCACCGCAGCCTTCGTGATCATCGAGGTCACAGCGGGCCTTCTGGGCAACAGCCTGGCTTTGCTGACCGATGCCGCCCACAACTTCACCGATGTCATCGCGCTCGGATTAAGTTGGTACGCCCTGCGCATCGCCGCCAAACCCGCCAACGCAGGCAAGACCTTCGGCTACCATCGGGTCGGGATTCTCGTTGCGCTGATCAACTCCACAACCCTGATTTTGATCGCAGCGGGTATTTTTTATGAGGCCTGGCAACGCCTCCTCTCGCCGCCTGAAGTGGATTCCACCCTTCTGATCGGGGTCGGCACCGTGGCCTTTCTGATCAACGCCGGAACCGCCTGGCTCGTCCAAAAAGGAAGCGAACACGATCTCAACCTGCGCAGCGCATTCCTCCATTTAATGGGCGATGTGCTCTCCACGCTCGGCGCGGTCCTTGCGGGCATCATCATTGCCTTCACTGCCTGGAACTGGCTGGACCCGTTCGTCAGCATCCTCATCGGCGGATTTATTCTCTACAACGCCTGGAGAGTCCTCAAGCAGACCATTCACATTCTGCTCGAAAGCACTCCCGAAAATATCGACCTGACCGCAATGGTCAGGGATCTGCACAAGGTCGAAGGAGTGTTGAACATTCACGACCTGCATGTGTGGAGCATCAGCGAAAACCTGCGCATGCTCTCCGCCCATGTCGTCATCGACAATATATCCATCGGTGAAGGTGTAAACATTCAGCACAACATCAATGAATTACTGGTCCACGGCTATAACATCCAGCACGCCACCTTGCAAATGGAATGTGAAGGCTGCCGGTCGAGCGACCTGTTTTGTCAGATGGCAGAACATCCCCAGCACGCGCACAACTAAGAGAGTCTTCATGCCACGATCCTCCAAACCCGAGACCCTGCTGTCGCTTCACCACAATGGCAGCCTACTGATCCTTCCCAACATCTGGAACCCCATCGGGGCGCGGATGCTGGAAGCGAAAGGATTTCCCGCCGTCGCCACGGCCAGTGCGGCCATTGCCGAATCGCTCGGCTACAGCGATGGCGAACAGATCAAACTGGAGACGATGCTGGACACAGTGGCAAGGATCGTCCGCAGTGTGGATATCCCTGTCACAGCAGATTTTGAAGCGGGGTTCTCTGAAACCATCGACGCGTTGCAGGAAAATATTTTGCAACTGCTGGATACCGGGGTAGCGGGCATCAACTTCGAAGACAGCTGGGACGATGGTGCCCGCCTGCGCCCCATCCACGAACAAGCAGAGCGGATCAAAGCGATCCGCTCCATTGCCGAACAACGCGGAGTTCACCTGGTAATAAATGCCCGTGCAGACAGTTTCTTCGCCGAGGGCTTTGATTCGGATGAAGAGCGCATCGAAGATGTTGTTGCCCGCGCAAATGCCTATATCCAAGCCGGGGCCGATTGTGTCTACCCCATTGGCCGCGGAGACAAAGAAACCTTGACGGTTTTACGCAAGCGGATCCCGGCGCCGATCAATATCCTTGCAAACGCAAAAACCATCAGCCTGCGTGAATTACAAGAGTTGGGCATCAACCGGGTCAGTTTTGGGCCGTACATCTTCCGCTCCATGCTGGCCAAACTCTCTACAATTTATGACGAGATCCAGGCGATGGGCGGATATGAAATCGTCACGGCTGGGATGTTATCCGGAAACGATGTAAGCACATACCTAATCAAAGGCAGGGAAAAATAACGCCTTCACGGAACAAAAAGAGAGACGGTGTTGCCGTCTCTCTTTTTGTTCCGATTGAAACTTACGGGTTGGTCTGCTGATTCTGCCAGCGGCCCATCATCCCGCCGCCATTGCCCATCATCCCCTGCCCATGGCCGCGCGACTGCCCCTGCGGCCCCGTGCCGGTGCAATTGCCAGTGCCCATACCGCCCTGACCAAAGCCACGGGATTTCATCCAGTCGGCCTGCTCCTGGGTGATGACATTGGCAGCCACAGCCGCGTCCAGGGCCTTCGCGCGGACTTCGGTCATCACAGCCGGGAATTCTTCGGCGGTGACACCAGCCGAGAGGGCGATATCGTACATGGTCTCGCCAGCGGCAAGGCGTGTGTTGACATCATTCACATTCAAATCCAATTGCTTCGCAAATTCGGTCACCATAAAAGTATGCATGGGGCCTTCGCCGTTCATCATGGGGCCATGTCCTGTAAAAACCGGGGTGGTATCTTGTGCGAATGCGACCCCAACACCCACTGCAGCGAGCGCGGCCAAAACCAGCGCAACGATCAAAATTGTCTTTTTCATTATTATCTCCTTTTGTTTTCTAACTTACAGCCCCAGTTTACAGTCCTTATTTAAAGGAACTGTAAAGTTTTGGTAGCGATTGGGCGAAGAATCAAGGAAATGTTTATTAAAAACCTGCTATTGATGAAGTGAACCCTTTGTTTTATATCCCGGCATTACTCAAAACGGCGGATATTTCAGAAAGCAGGGTTACAAGCGAGGGATATTTCACCTCAAACTGCTCCATCGCTTTCTGCATCCGCTCCAAAACAGGTAGAGGTTCCAGGTTGGAGGATTTTTTGAGAAGCAATCGGATATCCTGTTCCAACTCATGCAACAGCGCCCGCCCCTCTTCATCGACATGATCCACTTGCTGAAGCTCGGCGTGGACTTTTTCAAGCAGTGAATCCAGGTTGTGATTGTCCATTTCGTAACTCCTTTCGAAAGAGATCCTCACTAATATTGTACAACTTAACCTGCCGCTTCATAGTTCCCGGTCTTTACAAAAAATTACCAACTCTAATCTTCAAAAGAATTTAAAGACTTTGTAAAGGCCGTCACTTTTAAGTGTACAGAGCGACACAAATAATGAACGTCTAAAAATTCAAAAAAAGGAGAAAACAACATGTTCAAAATTTTGACAACCCTTGCCACCGCTTTCGGCCTGTTATTTGGCGGGGCAGCCACGGCCGCCAGCCAGCCTGGCGAACCGTTGTATGATGTGAAGGAATGGTCGGTTCAGGCGTGGAATCAGGTTCAGGTCCACCGGCCCGCAGAGAGCGAGACCGAAGCACTGCAGGCTCAGAATCAGGAGCCTATGTGTGATCCATCCATCGACCCCGCTTGTATCGCGATCCAGGACCAGACCCGCGAGCAGGATCGCGAACAGACCCAGGACCAGACTTGTACCCCGGATTTGGAACTGACTTGTGAACCGCTTCAAGACCAACTCCGCGAGCAGGATCGTATCCATCAGGCCGAGACTGAACCCCTGCATGAAAATTCCCAAAACCCGCGAACCGACGAGACGCCGATCCCCGGCAGCAGCTACGGCCCTGGTGATGGGACTTGCGACAATGAAGGCGACCCAGCCGCCGAGCCAGGCCCGAACGGCAACGGTAACAAACCTTAACCCAAACTTTTTTCCGCAGACCCCGATGATCTCATCGGGGTCTGTTTTCTTTCGGGCAAATTATAAAATCTGGCCGAAAGAAAATTTTTCCTTGTATAATCGTTTAATGCCAAAGCAAACCGATGGGCTATTTCCCTACGTTCCCCGCATGGTGCTCGCGCGCATCACAGATTCACCGAACTTCCCCACCCAACCCACCACTGAACAATTTCAAGCCGCGGTCTTGTTTGCGGATATTTCCGGATTCACCTCTCTTACAGAAAAATTAGCCGCTGCCGGCCCGCAAGGTGTGGAGACTCTCAGCCGCATTTTGAACGAATATTTTGGCCGTATTACAGACCAGATCACAAAGTATGGCGGAGATGTGGTCAACTTTGCAGGCGACTCTCTGCTGGCAGTCTGGGATGCCGGTGAAAGCAGGGCCCTGCCCGAATCTGTCCGAATGGCCACGCAATGCGCGCAACAGATTCAACAAGCCGTACAAAATTATGACTCGGGGGTCGGGGCGAAGATTTCAACACGCATCGGGGTCGGGGCAGGCCGAATTCATATTCACTATCTGGGGAATGAACAGCATGGATGGGAATATATTCTGAGCGGAGAGGCCGCAACGGCGGCACACGTCGCGGAAAAGCAGGCCACGCCAGGGCAGGTTGTTCTCTCCAAGGCTGTTGTTGACCTGATCCAGGAAGTGCCCGGATTCCTTTGGAACCACGACACTTTGCAATTGATCGATCTTCCGTTTATTGAAGTGAACGAGCTGCAGGATCTCCCTTCGCCCGGCAAAGAAAAAGAGATCTCCATCCAAAGTTTCATCGCGCCAGCCATTAACTCATGGCTGGCTGCCGGGCAGATCGACTGGCTGGCAGAATTAAGGCGGGCTACGATTCTTTTTATTAACCTGGGAGATTTCAGCAACGCCACGCCTCTTGAGCACATCCACCGATCCATCACCGCCATACAGGAAGTCATTCACCATTTTGAGGGCAACCTGCACGAGATCGGCATGGATGAAAAAGGCGCCAGCCCGCTGATCACTTTTGGTTTGCACCCACTGGCCCATGAAGACGACCCACTGCGAGCTGTACTGGCTGCGCAGGAAATTTCCAGACTTCTCAACGAATTGGGTCAGCCGCATTCGATTGGAATCACCACCGGGCGCGTGTTCTGCGGGGTGATCGGCGGGGCGAACCGGCGGGAATATGCGCTCTTCGGGGACGTGGTCAATACGGCGGCGCGCCTCATGCAGGCGGCGGCTGCCCATGCAATTCCGATTCTGTGCGATCCGGCCACCCAGCAAGTCGCTGCTTCAAGGGTAAAGTTCACCGCCATGGAGCCGATCCACCTCAAAGGGAAGAGCGAAGCGACGCCTGTTTTCCAGCCTTTGCCTGATGCAAATCCATCCCGGCCTGCCCCGCATCATTCCACTTCCTTTATTGGACGCGCTTACGAGAAGCAATCTTTGTATGAAGCCCTGCTGCAAGTCTCACAAAATGACACCGCCCAGGTGGTTGTGATCGAAGGGGAGGCGGGCATTGGGAAATCACGGCTGGTCGAATTTATTCAAGATGCAGCCCATGACTTTGGGGCGGTCGTGTGCGCTTGCGCGGGCGACGCGGTGGAAAAGAACACCAGCTACTTCGGTTGGAGGAGCGCCTTCCGTCCATTGCTTGGCATGGAGGCGACGTTGGACTCTGAGGCCAATAAAGAAAGGGTTCTCGCGCGGCTGCCTGAAAATTGGCGCGAGCGCGCGGCGCTTCTGAACCCCATTTTGGGTTTGGATTTCGACGAGCCTTACTTCGTGTCTGAAATGAGCGGGGAAGTACGCGCAGAAAATGTGCGCGCCCTGGGCGTTCAATTGCTCAGCGCAGCCTCTTCAAACAAGGCGCTGGTGGTCACCTTTGAAGATGCACACTGGCAGGACTCGGCTTCATGGGCCCTGTCACTTGATATGAGTCGAACGGTCCGTCCTTTGTTATTTGTTCTAACCACGCGCCCGCTGGAAGAACCCCTGCCTGCTTTTTTTCAAAGCCTGTTCGCGCAGCCGAACATACAACGTCTGACGCTTGGACCGCTCTCTCCAAATGAAGCAGTGGAGTTGGTAAAGCAGCGCCTCCATGTACAAAGCCTGCCGGAAGATATGGCCGACCTGATCCGTTCCAAGGCGGAAGGGAATCCGTTCTTCAGCGAGGAACTGGCTTACTCGCTGCGTGATTCGGGGCTGGTCGAGATTCGCGACAACACCTGCCGGGTGGTGGGCGACGTCAACCTGAAAACCTTTTCCTTCCCGGATACCGTGCAGGGCATCGTCACCAGCCGCATTGACCGGCTTAAACCCCAGGAACAGTTATGTATCAAGGTTGCCAGTGTGATCGGACGCATCTTCGCATACCGCGTCTTAAACGAGATTCACCCCATTGTCAGTGACAGGCAGCACCTGCAAAACTACCTGGATGTGCTTCAAAAATTGGACCTGACTCTGCCGGAAACCACTGACCCCGACCTGACCTATATCTTCAAACATGCCATCACACAGGATGTGGCTTATAACCTGATGCTCTTTGGGCAACGGCAGGAATTGCACAAGATCATCGCGCTTTGGTACGAGCAGAATTTTCCCGGAGATCTCAGCCCCTTCTACGCGGTGCTGGCTCATCATTGGCGCTTTGCGGGTGACCACGAGAAGGCGCTGCATTATCTGGAGGAAGCAACACAGCAGGCCCTTGATAACTTCGCCAACCGTGAAGCGGTCGATTTCCTGAACCAGATCTTTCAGATCGACTCGCAGGCCCCCACAGCCGACCGTTACCGGCGCGCGGGCTGGTATCGCCGGCTTGGTCAGGCTCAAAAGGGTTTGGGAAACATGGAAGTCAGCCGAAGCCATTTGCAGACGGCGCTGCGCCAGATGGGCTATCGCGTACCGAAGAGCCAGGCTGGCTGGGTTATGGATTTGCTCGGCCAGCTATTAAAGCGGGCGCTGTTCCCCGTCCGCAAGGCGGAATCTGGCTCCAGGCAGGAGGCCGAATTACAGGAAGCGGTCATTGTATTTGAGAAGGTCTCAGAGATCTATTATTACGCCATCGACCTGCCGCCCTTCCTGGCCTGCCTGCTGCACCTGATCAACACCGTGGAGCGCGTGGGAGATTCGGCGGAGATGGCGCGCTCTTACAGTGTGACCGCCCTCGTGGCCGGGCTCATCCCCCTGCACGGATTAGCAAAACGCTACGAGCGTTACAGCATGGAGATCATCGCTGCGCTCGGACAGTTCGAAGACCTGGCTTTCGCGCTCACTGCTCTGAGTTTGTATAACCTGGGGGTTGGGAATTTCCAGCAGGCGCTGCGCAACATGACCCGCGCGGTAGACTCGGTGATCTTTTTGAACAACCGCCCGCGCATGGCGGAGGTCTTTACCATCATGGCGCAGGTCTACCAGCGTTTGAACCGTTACCCGGAAAGTTTCGGCTTTTTTGAACGCGCCTACCAGGCCGGGCTGCGTTCGGAGAATCCCCAGCACCAGGTGTGGGGGCTGAATGGCAAGGCGGGTATCCTGCTTTATCAAGGCGGTGAAGCGCATGCCCAACAGGTCATCCGCCTGATCCAGGAATCCATTCCGCTGCTGGTTGGCAGCACAGATCATACTGAAGATATCCGCTCGTACGGGATGCAGGGCATCGCGTTCCTGCGTCTCCAGCAAATTGAACTTGCGCTTCGATCCGCCGACATGGGCCTGCGCTACATCGCGACCACCTCGCCCACCGCTCACGACGCGCTTGAAGGATACGCTGGCGTGGCAGAGACCTGCCTGCGTCTATTGGAAGCGCGGCCCGCTGACCCAAGCCTGGCCGCACGAGTTCGCAAGTCCCTGCGCGGGCTTACGGCTTGCGCCAACCTCTTCCCGGTGGCAAAGCCGCGTGCGCTGGCTTACCAGGGTTGGCATGCCTGGGTGCGTGGGAAAAAGAAAAAATCCGAAGCGCTCTGGCACCAATCCCTTGAACTAGCCAGGCAACTGGACATGCCCTATGAAGAGGCGTTAACCTCGCTGCACATGGGGCGGCTGCTGCAAAACCAGGACGCGCTCGAATTCGCCGCGCAGAGATTTGAAACACTGGGCGCGCAATATGATCTTGAACAGGCGCGGATCGCTCTTAAATAACGTAAGCGGGTTGAACCCTGCCTGAGTTCATGGAAGCCCTTTCGGGCTGGATGGGTTAGTCCCGCGGTTCAGGCGGAAAAACTTTAGGAATCAAAAAGAGACGTTTCCGATCACAGAATCGTCTCTTTTTAATTCAGGTTATTTACGGCGCAGGGTGCGCTGCAAACCGTTGTAGGAATAGATCAGCGAGCCGTCATTCTTTAACTCAAGATACTCCACCCCGACGGGACCGCAAGCGCCGACATGATCGACCGCATCGTAATCGTAGCGCGCATCTTCGATCTTTCTGATCTTAAGCGAAGCCTGGCAGGGGACCGAAGGCAGGTTGATCGTCCCACAGACATGACCCACTTTGCAGCCTTCCACGATGATGATGGAAATGTCCACGGTTGAGTTGCCCTGACCGGCGCTGACGGCCCAGGTCCCCGCAATGGGGTCGGTGGTTTGCTCCTCTTCACAGCCAGGGATTCTGAAATTGATTCCGAACACAGTGGCGGAGCAGGGTTTCGCCCCCAAAAATAAAACCAGAATCAGGACCAGGACGAGCCCGGCAATGCCGGTCAGGGCCTTTTCGATCAGCCGGTTTTTTTCCCGGCGGGCTTCCCTATCTTCACCGATTGGAGTGCTGGTATTTGACATGAGAGTTCTCCCAAACATATTTTTACGAATTTTACCGCCGGGAGGGAAAAGGGCCATGTATGCTTCGTAATAAAAAACCGGGAACTTTTGCCCGGTTTTTTATTGAACCTTTTTTATGCCTACCCTGGCTTTTGTTTTGCCTTCAGACTTTCGATCTTCTTGTTCATCTCCGAAGTATAAACATCGAAATCCACGAACTTTTTATTCTTGTTGACCACCCGCACCACAAAGACCGTAAACAAACCCAACAGAAAAAGCGTTACAAAGAACAGGTTCAAGGCGGTTTGATGCAAGGCGTAACTAAGGGTCAGCAATTCGCTATGAGTGTTCATCACCTTCCCAAACAGAATGAAGTATTGGAAGGAAGGCAGCTGAACCGCTACTGACTGGATAAAAACCGAAAGCAACCCGGAAGCCATGACAGCCCCCAGTACGCTGATGACCAGCACAATATCCATGACGACGCTTGCCAGCAGGCGGTTCGGAGTTTCGTACAGAGTGGTGTTCTTCTGCAACTCTTCCTGAAGGTTCTTCAGCTGATTTGGGCCGCGCTGCTTGAACCACTCGGCAACCCAGGGGGTGACAAGGTTGACGATGACACCCAGAATAAAGTAGACCAGATTCTCCATATGATTTGCCTGCCTGCATTGATGAATTGAACAAACGGATTGGAAGCGCCGGTCAGTATAGCATAATATTTCGCAGGCCCATAATTAGCGATGACGATGCAATTTTTTCAAAGGCATACCGCGGTTGTCTGATGCGCCATGGTCTTTGCAAAGTCGCTTGACAAAAACGAAGAGTGTCGCCCTGAGCGGTAGCGAAGGGTCTCTACGACGGCTAAGAGACTCTCACCGCACTGCATCCGCACCGCGGTGCATGCGTCGGTCGCGACGAACACACTCCCTCAGAGCGACATCCATTGGACTTTGCAAAAGCCATGCCTGATGCGCCGCCTCCCCTTGACAAATAGACGTTTATCTATATAATCTCAGCAGGTCCACATGAAATTTGACCCTGTCTTGTTTGCCAAAGCCATTGCCGACGAAACCCGCCAGCGCATCATGAGCGAGTGCTGTTGCTGCTGGCTTTCGGTCAGTGAGATCGTGCAGAAGATCGGCTTCAGCCAGCCGACCATCTCACACCATCTTGCCATCCTGCGCGATGCCGGGCTGGTGAACATTCGCGAAGAAGGCAAGCAAACCTTTTACACCCTCAACCAGGAGTACGTGGCTTCGTGTTGCGGACAGGTCATGATCAAGTTCGCGCCAGAATCGAAGACCACGCTCAATCTGGTCAAGACCATTCAATCGTAGAAACGCGGGATGCCGCCCGGGGCGGCATCCCGTTTTTTGCAAGTCAATCCATAGACAAGTTTCTATATAAGGAGACAATATGAGTACGAATACTTCCATTCACGATGTGGTGCGCGAGCATTATGCCGGGCGGATCAAGAGCAACGCTTCCTGCTGCGGCGACGACTCCTGCTGCACCACCGATAGCAAACTCTACCCGGCAGACCTGCTCACCACCCTGCCAGACGGCGAGTCTTCGGTCAGTTATGGCTGCGGCGACCCGATTACGCTCGCGTCGCTGCAACCCGGCCAGACCGTGCTGGACCTCGGCTCGGGCGCAGGCCTGGACTGTTTCTTCGCGGCCAGGAAGGTCGGCGAGACAGGCAAAGTGATCGGCGTGGACATGACCCCGGAGATGCTGGAGCGTGCCCGGTCGAGCGCGAAGCGTTTGAATTTATCCAACGTGGAGTTCCGCCAGGGTTACATCGAAGAGTTGCCGGTCGAGTCCAATACCGTCGATGTGATCATCTCGAACTGTGTCATCAATCTCTCCCCGGATAAATCGCAGGTGTTCGCAGAGACCTTCCGTGTGCTGAAGCCCGGCGGAAAACTGGCGGTCTCGGATATCGTCACGGGCGGAGCGCTGCCCGACGCCGTGCGCAAAAACCTGAGTCTGTGGGCGGGTTGTGTGGCGGGCGCGGTGGATGCGAGCGAATACATCGGCATGATGGAGGCGGCGGGCTTCGCGAACATTTCCGTCACGCCGGTGTTTTTCGATAAGGAGACGGTGGATAAGGCCATGGAGGATATTCAGGACCTGCCGGAAGTGAAAGCCGTGCCGCGTGAAGAGATCTACAAGGCCGTCTTCAGCGCCAAGATCACAGCGTATAAACCGTAGGGCGGCTGTCATGAGCCAGCAACCGCGCAAGCAGCTATCCTTCCTCGACCGCTACCTGACCCTGTGGATCTTCCTGGCCATGGCGGTGGGGGTATTGATCGGGTATTTCTTCTCTTTTCAAGTGGCGAGGTTCAACGAACTCGTCTCAGTAGGCACCACCAACATCCCCATCGCCGTCGGGTTGATCCTGATGATGTTCCCGCCGCTGGCCAAGGTGCGGTACGAAGAACTTGGGGATGTCTTCCGCAATTGGAAGGTGCTGGGGCTGGCCTTTGTGCAGAACTGGATCATCGCCCCGACCCTGATGTTCCTGCTGGCGCTGACCTTCATGCGCGCCCATCCCGAATATCTGACCGGCCTGATCCTGATCGGTATTGCGCCCTGCATCGCCATGGTGATCGTATGGAATGAACTCGCCCGCGGCGATACGGAATATGCGGCGGGACTGGTGGCCTTCAACAGTGTCTTTCAAGTGCTGTTCTACAGCGTGTACGCCTATGTCTTCATTACTGTCCTGCCGCCCTACTTCGGCATGGCTGGCAGCATCGTGGACATCACCATCGGCGAGATCGCGAAGACGGTGTTCATTTATTTGGGCATCCCTTTCATCGCCGGATTCCTGACGCGCCTGGTCTTAATCCGCGCCAAGGGCCGGGACTGGTACCAGAAGGTCTTTGTGCCGAAGATCAGCCCCATCACCCTGGTGGCCCTGCTCTTTACGATTGTGGTGATGTTCTCGCTCAAGGGCAATGTGATCGTGCAACTGCCGCTCGATGTGGTGCGCGTGGCCGTTCCCCTGCTGATCTATTTTGTGGTGATGTTCGTGCTCTCGTTCTTTTTGGGGCGGGCCATCGGCGCGGACTATTCGCAGACGGCCACGCTGTCTTTTACGGCGGCCAGCAATAATTTTGAGTTGGCCATTGCCGTGGCAGTGGCAGTCTTCGGCATTGACTCGGGCGCGGCCTTCGCCGCCGTGATCGGCCCATTGATCGAGGTGCCGGTGATGATCGGGTTGGTAAATGTGGCCTTCTGGTTCCAGCGGCGCTGGTTCCCCTCTGGCAGGCCGGGGCCCGTGACCGGTTAGGCTCGGTGTTCGCTCAAAGCGGATGGATGTGCTCCATCCGCTTTTTTTAGATCTCTCGCAAAGGGCTCAAACGTTCCATTTTCGGAATGCCTGCCTGAATCCGGGGCGCTTAGGCGCCCGCACAGACAAGACCCTTGCCCGCTCTTCGGGTACAATCGGGCAAAGGGACCTCCACACATGACGATCACGCCGCAGGAATTTGTCAGCAAATGGAAGCGCGTCACCGCGCGGGAAAAGCAGACCTACCAGGAACACTTCCTCGACCTGTGCCGGTTGGCGGGTCATGCCACGCCCAACGAGTACGATCCGACAAACGATCTTGAGGAGATCCAGAGGATGCCATGAACAACCTTCGAGAGGAATTTTTCGAACTAATAAAGGAATCTAAAACTCGTTGGCTGGGCGGAGGCGGTCTCGCTATTTCGGGGATCCTGGCATTTTTCACGGGCATACAGGGCAAGCCCTATATCCTGAAAGTCACTGTTTATACCTTAATAGTTACGTACATTTTCGTCGTCTCATTTTATGTATTGATCGCGCGGAAGAAAACGCCTTCGGTATTTCGAATTTCCAACCCGTCAGAGTCGGAAAAAGAAATCCCGAAATACCAATCCTTGCGCCCCTTTGGGATCGGTGGCATCGTCCTAAGCATTGCCCTGGCTGGCTTGTTCGTGCTTGTGCCTCCTGTCAACGAGCCGGTTAGGTATGTCATCAACGGCACGCCCACCCCAACCCCAACCCAAACCCTGCCGCCCCCCACTGCCACGGCCACGCATCGGGCCTCAGACTATATCTATTATGCCTTCATCCTCGACGCCTCCGAATCCATGAACGAGACGTTCGACGGGCAGAATAAATGGAGCACCGCCATCAATGCCGCCGTCTCCATCATTGATGGATCCAATCGTGATGCCCATTTCGCCCTTTACACAGTCGGCGGGTCGGGACCCAATCAGGCCTCGGATCCCTGCCTGAACCCCTCAGGGGTGGAGGTCCCGTCTGGCGGGTGGGGTGAGGTCTACACCCGCCTCGCTCAACTGCAACCAGGGGGCGGCGGTTCGTTCAAGGCTGCCTTCAATCTTGCCAAAACCGACCTTCAAAGCCTGCCGCTCGAGGCCATTCGCTCGATCACCTTCATCACCGGCATCGAGGATTCATGTCAGGGCAGAGACGCCTTGAAGGATCTAAAATATGCGATCCAGGATATTGATACGATTGATATTCGCGGCGAGATCGTGCTTCTCGACGATGACGGCGCCCGGACTCAGGAGATCATGGATTACCTCAACAGCCTTTCAGAGAATGTGAACGTACAGGCCCCGCAAACTATTCAGGTGCTATATAACATCACTGTCCAAAATATCGTGGTCAACATCAACAAATTCATCAGTATAGAGCTACCCAAGCGGGCTCCTGAAAGCCCTATTATGACTGACCCACCCATTAATAATACCGAAGTCTCCACACCGGTTTTAAGCCAACCCGATACTCAAAGTTCATCAACCCCGACATCCCCCCCGGCACCGGTCCCCACCAAGACGGCAACAGCCATCCCAACCAAGACGGACACCCCCATCCCTACTTCCACGCCGACGCCTCCTCCTCCCACCGCTGCCCCTGTGGTGCAATTGATCTCACCGCCCACCTATCTGGGACCCGATGCCACTCCCGGCTGCCAGATCGATATTACCGTGAACGTAAGCGGCAGCGCAGCCACGGGTTCCTTCCACGTCTGGAATGCAAACTTTGGGCCCGCCGGTGACGTCTATTCAACGACCACGCTTCCCGTGGGCACCTATAACAATAACCTCGTCACGCTGGGAGGGAATGCGCCCGAATTCTATGTGCATAAGGTTTGGTTCGAATACAACGGGGTCACATCGAATGTTCTGGAGAATCTGATCTGCCCAGGCCTGACCCCGGCTCCATAGGAATATAAAGACCCGAATAAACCTGACAGGTTTTCATGAGGTAATGGCCAAAGGAAAGCCACGCCCATGAAACCTGTCAGGTTTTAGAGCTAGGTGTACAAAAGAGATAGTTAAGGGGACAGAATAACGAATTTACAAGGTGCTCCAAGCCATAATGGGGATACACTAAGGTCGAAACACGAGATCGAGAAACTTTAGAACCGGCCTGAGACAACCCAACCCTCCACGCAAGAGGTCCCTGTTCATGAACCGAAAAATAACACCCCTGATGACCTTTGGCACGCTGCTCCTGATCGTCGTCCTTGTCAGTTGGAATGTGATCCCGGAATGGAAGACCCTGAAAGGCGGGTTATGGATTCTGATCGGAGTGGCCGCGGTGGCGGTGCTGGCCTTTCTGAAGGATGGCATCGGGTTTATAAAGACCTGGATGGAGACCCAGTCGCTGGAAGAGGAACCCGCCGTCGCATCGAAAGAGGAAGCGGAGGAGGAAGCCGACAGCAGGCCAACCTCCGTCAAATGGGAATCGCGCGACCCGGACCTGGTCTCGAAATATTTTGAGATGTGCGCGAAATACGACGACAAGTTCGAACAATTTACCCGGGAGGAGAAACAGGTCGAATTTTGTATTTCGTTCGGCCTGATCCGAAAGGTCGGCAGGCAGTTGTTCCTGACCCAGGCCGGGGTGCTGCTCTTCTGCAGGCAGGAAACCTTTCCACACGCCAGCCTGCATGCCGATGTCATCTTCCGCAGCGAAGAAAAACCGGATGCAGAGGTGGAACAGAAAAAGGATTTTTCGGGGGCCATCCTTGAAACGTTCTTCCAGATCCATGAAATCTTGAAACCGCTCACCACCGCCTGGAAGGCCGCCAACATCCGCAACCCAAGCGGCCAGGAAGAGCTCTTTTTCTACTACCCGGAAGTGGCCGTCACCGAACTGCTGGTCAACTTCTTCATCCACCGCGACTATCATCAGGACGATATCGGCTACATCACGGTCTACAGCGACAGGATCGAATTCATCAACCCCGGCCAAAGCCTGTTCAGCGCCGAAGAATTGTTGAACACCAACAAACCCCTGCGCCCGCCCTATCAGCGCAACCCGCGCCTGTTGCAGGCCCTGCGCAAGACCGGCTTGAACCAAAGCGAGGGCCGGGGTATCCTCAGAACCCGCAACTCCCTGATCAAAAACAAGACCGTCGACCCGGACGGGAAGGTGGGGTTGTATATTGAAAACGACGGGGAAAGGAACCGCTTCCGCCTGGTCTTGTTCAAGAAGATTCCCGCTCCGTATCCGAACATCACCAGCAGGGCGGAAACAAAACCCAAACTTCTGATCGTCGAAGACGACCTGGATAACGCGGAAATGTTAAACGCCTATTTCCGCGTGCAGGGGTATGACGTGGCCACGGTCAACTGGGGCGAGGATGGGGTCAAGGCGGGGCAGTCCATCCATCCAGACCTGATCATCCTGGATATTCGCCTGCCCGACATCGACGGGTATGAAGTGGCCCGTCGCCTGCGCAGTAACCGGCACTCCGCCGATATTCCGATCGTCTTCCTGACCGAAAAAAGGGATCGCTCCGACCGCTTGATGGGCCTTGAACTGGGCGCGGACGATTACATCACCAAGCCATTCGATGTGCAGGAACTGCGCCTGCGCGTTCGTAACGCCTTGAAACGCGTCTCGTACGATACCCTGACCAACCCGGTCACCGGGCTGCCCGAAGGCGCACTACTGCAGGAAAGCCTCTACCAGGCCATGACCGCAGACGACGAGGCCGGTCTCCTGTTCGTATCCATCAAACACATGGATGCTTTCCGCGAGCTATACGGGTTCGTCGCCTCCGACGATGTGTTACGAGCGGTTACTTTGATGATCTCCAACACAGTTCGTGAAATCAGCAAACCGGAGGATTTCATCGGTCACCTGTCTCTGACAGACCTGGTCCTGATCTTGCCGTTGGAAAAGATTGACGTGGTGCGCGGGAAACTTCGGACACGCCTCGAATCAGCGGCGGAGTATTTTTACCCGATCAAGGACCGCGAGAAAAAAGCCAAAGAGAAAAACAGCCTGGCCTTTCAGGTGACCGATGTGACTTCACTGCTGCATGAGTATGCGACCCCCAAAGAGTTGATTGAAAAGATCGTATCTGCATAACAGGCAGAACAGGGTGACAGTTACTTTAAAAGTGACTGTCACCCTGTGTTAATCCAACAAACCTGTCCCTGCCAGCCTGTGCCTATAACTTTTCCATTGTAAAGACCATGCCGCCACTTTTGTCGTCGAACATGTAATAATTTACATGGTACTCTTCCCCTTCTTTAATACAATCCAAAAGGCCGTCATCGAGGCTGAATTCGCTGCCATCGGGGAATTCCATAGTGTGGACCTTGTATTTTTGGTGATACTCCCCGCCGGAGGTATGTTCTTCAACGCGAATGGTGATGGGGCCGGAGGTTCGGAATAATTTCCCCTTGCTTCCGCCGCTGCGTACAGTGGTCCAAAGAAAGAAAATGCCAATCGCAGACAAAATGACTGCCGGTACGAACGCGTAGATCATCGGGCCAATGGAAGTGCTGTACTTCCAATCCTGCTCAAGGAGCGAGATCAGCAGGATGAACATCCCCAGGCAGCCAAGGCACAATCCCAGGCCGAGAAAGAAAACGGTGATGGCCATACCGCCCTTGCGCTGGACTTCGTTGCGCTGGTTGAGCCGGTTTTCCTGTGCCGAAGACAGCCTGTTCATGCTGTTGGCGTACAGGTCCGCGTCATTGAACTGATAGAACTTGCGAAGTTTTTTATTGATAGTATCCCGATTCATGGCTGACTTCATGGTTGACTCCCTGTGGGTATTACGCGGATGGACGAACGGGCGTGCCGCAATAGCCGCATTCGATGATGTTGGCTTCCGTCCGCTTTACTTCATTCTGGCGAAGGGCCGCGCCGCAGTTGGGACAATTGCCGGGCAGGCGCTCCCATAGCGCTGTGTGCGAATCCGGCGCAATGGATTGCGAGGCGGTTTCCCCAAATTCATTGGATAACGCCTCGGCTGCGGCATTCATGCCGCGTTTGGTGAATTCGCGCATCAGGTCTTTGTATAAGGCGGCGGCTTGCGAGTCGAGTCTATATTGGGCAAGCATCGACAGCGCCGCACGCGCTTGCAGCAACGCGGCTTCATTGCGGCTTCTGGCAAAGGCGATGGCTGCCTGAGAATGTAAATTGGCGGCCCGTTTGGGCTGCCTGGCAGACTCAAGCACTTCCGCCAGTTTGGCAAAGATCGGCGCCGCCTGGGCGGGCCTGTTGTTTTCAAGGAGGAAATTGGCTTCTTCGAGCCGGCGCTGTTCAGAAGGTTGCAGCGCGCTGTCGCTTGCGGTGGGGTCTGAGGGATCGTACGGCATGTGGATATTCTCCCGCAAATCCAGACCTCCCGGTATCGTACATAGTTCTTATTTTTCCCCAACTACGCCAGGTCAATCTAAGCAGTCGGTCAAAATAAATTTTATAAAAATATGCCCCCAGCCGCCGAGGACGGCGGCTTGAGCGGGAAAACTTTTATAAACTCTTTCAGACGACTACTTAACACACATCCCCTTTCGATCTTACTGTCGCTTTCAACATGCTCTCCACCACTGCAAAGTCCACGCGTTCGGGTTTGGAATAGCGGATGCAGCCCTTGCCGTGCGAAATACCCGTGCCTTTCAACCGGTCAGCGTGAGCCTGCATCACGTCCGTACGCAGGATGTAGAAGGCGATGAAATGCTTCTGGCTGGCGAAGCCCACTTCCGCAACGCCATCCCGCCAGTAGCTTGGCATGCCATACTCCATGCTCTCCTTGAACCCTTTCAGGTACTTGCGGCAGAGGGCGCGGAGTTTCTTCAAGGCCGCCAGGCGTTCCGCCGGCACTTCGAGCAGATAATCGGTCACTGTTTTGGCTGTGCTTTGCATAACACCTCTAAAGTAAAAAAACAGGGGCGGACGAGATGTCCGCCCCTGTTTTCAAATTAGCATTCGCTGTACCCGCAGGCGTAGCACTTGCGGCAGCCTTCCTCGTTGACCACGGCGGCTTCGCCGCATTCGGGACACAGGTCGCCGATCTTCATCTTGGCAAAATGAGAGTCGCCCGCGCCAGAGTCGTGATGTCCGTTGTTTCCGTTGCCGTTGGATTTGACCTCCTCAATCACCATGCCGTCCTTCTCGCGCAGGTATTGGTCGAAGATCTGGCCGATGCCATCCGGCAGGGACTTGACGCGGTTCGGGCCGAAGCCCAGCGAACGCCCGCCGCCGATGCCGATGAGTTGAATGACCACCTCGCGCAAGCGCTCCACCGGGGCAATGGGCGAAGCCATGCGCAAAATGTAGGAGATCAATCGTCCGATGGCTTCCGAAACCGCGGCGGTCTCAGAACCGGCCTTCGAGGTGTTGATGAAGGCTTCAAAGGGCTGGGTTCCGCCGTTCTCGTTGACGGTGATGAAAGCCTTGCCTACCGGCGTCTCGATGGTGAAGGTCTTGCCGGTCAGGGTCTTGGGTCGCGGCTTCTTGGTGCCATGCCACATCGTCGGCGTTGCAGCAGGCTGGGCGGCAGGGACAGGTGTCGGCGCGGGTTGAGGCGCAACATCTTTCTTCTCGGCGGTGGCTTTTGTCTCCAACACCACCTTGTCGCGCGAGCCGGTCACATAGACCGTGATGCCCTTGCAGCCGAGTTCCCAGGCCAGCATGTACGCTGTAGCCACATCCGCTTCAGTGGCGCCTTCCGAGAAGTTGACCGTCTTCGAAAGCGAGTTATCCACAAAGGCTTGCAGTGCGCCCTGCATGCGCACATGCTCATCGGCAGTAATGTCGCCGGAGACCACGAAGGTATCGCGCACGGCCTGCGGGATCTCAAGAATATGCTGGCAGGTGCCTTCGTTCATCACCTGCTCCACGATCTCCTGGCGCTTCTCTTCGCCCAGGCCAAGTTTCTTAAGCGCCTCATCGAAGCGCGGGCTGGCATAGGTCAGTTTGAGATCCTTGCCGTTGTCATTGACGTGACGGATATAAGCCAGCGCGAAGACCGGCTCGCAGCCGTAGCCTTCGCAGCCTGCCACCGTGGCGATGGTGCCGGTCGGTGCGACGGTGGTCTGGGCGGCGTTGCGGATGCCATGTTCCTTGATGCCCTTAACCACCGCATCCCACTGGACCTCGGGCCTGCCCCAGTTATTCTGGTAATGCATCAACGCTCTGGGCGCAGTCCAGGTCATGTTATCCATATCGTAAATGGAATTCTGGATCGAGGGGAACGGTCCGCGCTCCTGGGCCAGTTCCACGCTGGTGACCATGGCGTGATAGCGGACAAACTCCATCACCTGCGCGCCGAACTCCTGGCCTTCCTTCGAGCCGTAACGCACACCCGCATGGTACATCAGGTCCGCGAGGCCCATGATGCCGAGGCCAATGCGGCGCGCGCGATGGGCGGCTTCCTTCAATTGCGGCACGGCGGGCACATAGGCATTCGCCTCAACCACATCATCGAGGAAGCGTGTGGCGGTCACCACAGACTGGCGCAGGGTCTCCCAATCGACGGTGCCGTCAGGTCCGCAGTGCTCATTGAGATTCACAGAACCGAGGCAGCAGTTCTCATACGGTCCAAGCCACTGCTCGCCGCAAGGGTTGGTCGCTTCGAGCGGGTACAGGTGCGGCACGGGGTTGCTGCGGTTGGCGGCATCCAGGAACAGCACGCCCGGCTCGCCATTGTGATGCGCCTGTTTGACGATCTTGTTGAACAGTTCGCGCGCATTCACCTTCTTATAGGTATGGATGGTAATGCCCGCAGCTTCAGCCTGATCCAGAGTGCCGTTGAAGCCCTTCTGTTTCATCTCGGCCAGGTCGGGGAAGCGCAGGTCCCACTCTTTATCTTCTTTCACGGCTTGCATAAAAGCGTCGGTAATACCCACAGAGATGTTGAAGTTGGTGATGTGGTTTTCGTTGATCTTGCAGGTGATGAAATCCTCCACATCCGGGTGGTCTACACGCAGCACAGCCATATTCGCGCCGCGCCTTGTGCCACCCTGGGCGATCTCACCGAAGGCATGGTCATAGACGCGCAGGAAGCCCACCGGTCCCGTGGCCTGCCCGGCTGAAGTCTGCACCAATGCGCCATGCGGGCGCAGGCGCGAGAAGGAGAATCCGTTACCGCCGCCGGTCTGCTGGATCAACGCAGCATCGCGCAGGGTCTGAAAAATACCCGCGCTGTGGCGTCCCATATCATCGGTAATGGGCAGGACGAAACAGGCAGCCAGCTGTCCCAGCGGAGTCCCGGCACCAGTAAAGGTAGGAGAGTTCGGGAAAAACTTCTTGCTGGAAAGCAGGTGATAATATTCTTCGGTGCGCTTCTTGATATCGGCGCCCCATTGTTCCTCGACCTTGGCCACATGATAGGCAACCCGCCAGAACATTTCCTCAACATTTTCAGCAGGCTTGCCATCATCGCCGCGCCGGACGTAACGCTTCATCAAGACCTGGCGGGCGTTATCGGTCAACTGGGCCTTGGGCAACCCCTTGGGCATGGGAGGCGTGGGCAAGAGACCGTTCTTGACAATGGGTTCGATTGATTTTGTTGCCATAGGGCACTCTCCTATAAATTTATTTCAATCAGCCGCCCCGCGCTTTTTAGATCTGCCGGGGTGACAACATAGACAGGTACAAAAAGGCAAAGACACTCCCCCCTTGGGGTATCTTTGCCTGAGCTTAGTCTTCGAGTAACTGGTCGATCTCGCCGCGTATGGATTGGAGGTCATCCAACCCAAGGTAAACAATCGCGTAACGGATGTAGGCGATCTGATCCACCTCCTTAAGGGTTTCCATGACAAGATCACCAACCGTGCGGGAGGAGACCTCGGCCTTGCCCATCTTCTGCAATTGCGCTTCTACCTGCCCGATCATGCGCTCAATATCCGCCGCCGAAACGGGGCGTTTGGCGCAGGAAATGCGAATCCCCCGGGCAAGTTTTTCCCGGTCGAACTCCTCGCGGGTCCCGTCCTGTTTGATGAGCAGCGGGGTCGCGAGAATGGGGCGTTCATAGCTACTGAAGCGCTGGCGGCACTTCAGGCATTCGCGGCGGCGGCGGATGCCCCCATGACTGTCATGGGAGGTATCCAAAACCTTAGAGTCGTGATGTTTGCAATACGGACAACGCATCCGAAAAGAGTCTCCAATTTTAGAACAAATGTTGTAGCCATATATGGGCGTTTAAGCGCTGCATCCCCGTACATATGGTCAAAGTGTTCGGCATTTTAGCACCTTACCCACTCAATGGCAAGAGGAAAAATGGGGGATAAATCTTAAAATATCATTACGTTTTTCCCCATTTACGCAAAGAGTTCACACAAAGCGCCGAAGAAATCCCTGTGTTGTGAGAATTTTTCTTTACGAAGTAGTCGTCTGAAAGAGTTTATAAAACTTTTCCCGCTCACGCCGCCGGGAGCGTATTTTTATAAAATTTATTTCGACTGACTACTTAGAGAAACGATCAAAGGCTGCGCAGGAAATCCATTACATGCGGGTTAAGGTCTTGCGGATGGCATTGATGGGGTACGTGTCCGCAGATCGAAAACGTGTGCTGCCCCTTGAGGTTGGGCAACATCTTCGCGAGGCGCGGAAAGGAATCAGGCGCCAGGGTCTGATCGCGTCCGCCCCACAGCAGCAGGGTCGGCTGGATGACGCGCGAAAGGTCTATGGCAGAGGAAGGCAGTGTGCGCGGAATATTATAGATACCGGAGGAGGCACGCTTGTAATCCAACGCAGTCTGATAGCGGATGTGCTCCGGCAGGCTGTGCGATTCACGTTGCCCGACCGAGGTGGACAGGCTGGTCATATCCACCAGCAGGCGGAACAGGCGATATGGGGTCCTCTCAATGAGTGTGGTATTTACCAATTGATAATGGAACATCTTGCGCAGGATGGGCGGTAATTGAGCCAGTTCATAGAACGGGTTGATTAACACCAGCGCCCGCACGCGTTCCGGGTGGCGTAGCGCGTACATCAACGACAAGCCGCCACCCAGCGAATGCCCGATCAGAATGTGCGGCCCGTGGATATCCAACGCATCAATCCATTTTGAAAAATGCTCAAAGGTGCTTTCTACAGAATAGCCGTGAGAGCCGCGCGGTTTTTCGCTCTCGCCATGCCCGAGCAGGTCGAGGGCATATCCGGCATAACCGGCGGCCGCCACCTCAGGCAGAAGGTCATCCCAATCGTGGAGTGATGCGGCCAGCCCATGCACCAACAGGATCGGTTCCCCTTTCCCCTGTTGTACATAATTCACTTTTTGATCGTTCTCAAGCCGCATGCTTTGATACATGAGACTCTTTTCATTCATGATTGTCATGGCATCCTGCAACGTTCGCCCGGATGTTTCCACCCGGGCCTGTGGTTTTCTTCAATGATAATTTGAATCTGCGCGCAGGTCTATTCGCCCGCGATCTGCTTCCCATAACGCTTGGCCAATTCGCGCCGCAACACTTTGCCAATGAAAGTGCGCGGGAATTCATCCATAAAGATGACAAAGCGCGGCACCAGGTGCGGCGGCAGCCTGCGCTTGCAATAGGCTTGAATCGATTCGGCGCTTGGCTTTTCTTTCCCGGTAATTACAAAGGCAAAGGGACTCCCCGCCACGGCCACCACGGCCACTTCTTTGATCTGGGGAATCTCGTAGATCACTTCCTCCACATCGCGCGGGAAGGCCGGTTCCCTGCCCGCCTTCTCGGGGTACCACATATCCGCTTTGCGTGCGATGATACGGAAGAAACCGTCCTCATCCATTTGCGCCACATCGCCGGTGAGCAGCCAGCCATCCTCGGTCAGGGCAGTTTGGGTGGCGGCCTCATTCTTCCAATACCCCATCATCACCTGCGGGCCGCGGATGGCCAGTTCGCCGATCTGGCCCGGTTCCACTTCCTTGTGCCCGGTCTTCAAATCCACAACGGCGGCATGGGTCGAGGGCAACGGCACCCCGATCGTTCCCACACGGCGGTTTTTACCCATCGGGTTGGCATGGGTCACGGGCGAGGCCTCGGTCAGGCCGTAGCCTTCCACCAGTTTTCCCTTGGTGAGTTTTTCAAAGGCCTCCTGCACTTCCACAGGCAGCGGCGCCGACCCGCTGATGCAGGCCTTAATGGAGCCGACTCCATACTTGCGCACGCCGCGGAAGTTGTTGATGGCCACATACATGTTCGGCACGCCGGGAAAGATGGTCGGCTTGTATTTCTTGATGGATTTCAAAACATCCAACACCTGAAACTGGGCCTTCAAAATCAACGCGCCGCCCAGTGAAACCGGCACATTCAAAGCGGTGGTCATGCCGTAACTATGGAAGAACGGCACCACACACAGGAAGCGTTCGCGGCCTTCCTCAGCGCGCGGCAGCCAGTGGCGGGTCTGCAAGGCATTCGCAACCAAGTTGCGCTGGGAGAGCATCACGCCCTTGGATTGAGCCGTGGTTCCGCCGGTAAACATGATCACAGCCAGATCCTCAGGCGTTACTTCCACCGTCGGTGACTTGGTATCCTGCTGGGCCAGCCAGCGATTCCAGTGCAAGGCATTGGGCAGGTCCAGCCCGCGATTACGCCAGCGGGAAATGAAATATTTGGGGAGCGGCAGGTAATCTGCCGGGTCGGTCAACACAACATGCGGCACACCGGTCGCATCTTTGATCTGCTTCGCAAGCCCCGACCAGGTGGAGAGAGTCACCAACACGCTCGCATCCGCCTCCCTGATCTGGCGGATCAATTCCTCCGGTTCGATCATCGGCGGTGTCAGAACCACCACGGCACCGGCCTTCAATGCACCGTAATAGCCCACCACCATTTGCGGAGTGTTCGGCAACAGCAACACCACGCGCGCTCCCTTGCCAAGCCCCTGGGCAAGCAGGGCGTTCGCAAAGCGGTTGACCTCGTGGTTCAACTGGCGATAGGTCAGCCTTGCGCCTTCAAAGTAAATCGCCGGGCGATTGGGAAAACGCCGCACGGACGAGCGCAACAAATGATGAACAGGAATGCGCGGCACATCCACCGTGTAGGGAACGCCTTCTTCATAGTGATTAAGCCAGGCGCGCTCACGCTTCAATTCCTCACGCGCCGACTTGGTATTAACCAGTTCCTTATCGCGCCATGATTTTTTGGATTCGCCTTTGAGGAAACTGGCGATGGCCCGGTCAACCGCTTCGCGCCGCTCCAACATGACCATGTGGCCAGATGCGCCGATATCGACATCTTCCGCGCCGGGAATGGATCCTGCCACTTTTTCGAACAGCGGGCGGTCAAAGACCAGGTCGCGATGCCCACGGATGACCATAACCGGCACGGCGAGTTGGGCAAACTTGTCCCAGCCCACCCACTTGGAGAGGTTGCGATGATAGAACTCACGCAAGGCATGCGGCGGCGCGTGCAGCCAGGCACGCGTGAAAGGCCCAATGAGTTTCAAGACCGAGACCGGCAGATTCAACCCCAGCTTGAAGAGCGGGCTCAACCTGAACTCACCGGCGGTGGCGATGATGATCAATTTTTCAATGTGATCGGGGTGAGCGAGGGCATAGTCTGTGACCACCGCGCCGCCGAAGGAATGGCCCACCAAAACGAACGGCGTGGAAACCTTCAACTGGGTCAGGGCAGTCTCCAAATCCAGTTGGATGCGTGGCATGTCATAACCCGTGGAGGGTTTATCGGAAAGGCCGTGGCCGCGCATATCGAGGGCAATGACGCGGCTGTCCAGCGCGAACTTTTGCATCTGGTATTGCCATTGTTCGGCCTTGCCGCCGAAACCGTGGATGAACACGATGGTACGCTTCGGGCTTTCCGGCGAAACATCGATGGCGGAAAGCCGGACGAGCGGGTCGGACGAGATGCGAATTTCATGCCGGTAGAGGTCGAGGTCTATGTCCATGAAAGAAGTTTACATGAGGCGGGCATGAATGTCAATTTATCCGGTGCAATCAGGCATATAATGGCAGGATAATGAGCCTTGAAAAAGCAGTGGAAGCCATCATCAAAGAAGCGCAGGAGCGCGGCGACTTCGACCACCTGAAAGGCATGGGGCAGCCTCTCGACCTTTCAGCCTACTTCGAATCGCCGGAGGACCTGCGCATGGCCCATTCCATGTTGAAGAATGCCGGCATGCTCCCGATGGAGGTGGAATTACTGCAGGAGATCGCCGCCCTGAAGGAACGGCTGGATGGCACCTTCGATGAAGCACAACGCCGCAAGATCAGGAAGATCCTGCAAGAAAAGCAGCTGCATTTTAATGTGATGATGGAGCGGCAGAAGAAGCAGCGCAAGGGCTGAGTCGAAAGCCTGGAGACTTTCGACTCCATGCCGCTTTGACAAATCCCACCCACCCTGCTATACTCACCGGCGTTGTAGTTGACTTTTCCTGCCTTTTTGGCAGTTTGTTTGAGAACCATCGTGTTTTACCGGCACCGATCTTCGCGAGCAAGTCAGCGGAGGTCTTTTTGTTTGTCTGAGGGAAAAGACCATCGAATCACAAGCCGCTGAAAATGAAACCCATGGGAAGTTTGAGGGATTCTTCCTTCACCTGCTCTTTGGTATCCTTTTGCAGGGCGCAACCCCAACCTTGACTTTAACCGCCAATGCGGTTTTATAAAAATTTAAAACCTGTGAGGTATACAGAAAAAACATATGAGTAAAAAAAATAAATTGAGAATCATCCCGCTCGGGGGGCTGGGCGAAGTGGGAAAGAACATGATGGCCTACGAGTTCGGCGGCGACATCATCGTGGTCGATGCGGGCATCATGTTCCCCAAGAACGACATGCTGGGCGTGGACTATATCATCCCGGATTATGAGTATTTAAAGAAAAAGGCCAACCGCGTACTGGCCCTCATCATCACCCATGGACATGAAGATCACATCGGCGCGATCCAGCACTTCATTGAGGATATTCCCGCGCCGATCTACGCCACGCCGCTGACCCGCGGCCTGATCGAGGGCAAGTTGATGCGCAACAACGCGCAGCACAAGGCCCAGATCAAGACCATTCAGGCGGGCGACACCAGCAAGATCGGCCCGTTCACGGTGGAATACTTCCACGTCAGCCACTCGATACCAGATGCAGTAGGGCTGGGCATCACTACTTCCGCCGGGCTGGTCGTTCACATGAGCGACTTCAAGTTCGACCACACTCCGGTCGATGGCTGGCCGACGGATTTTGCAAAACTCTCCGAGTTCTCCACCCGCGGCGTGGACCTGTTGCTCTCCGACTCGACCAACGCCGAACGCCCTGGCTGGACTCCCTCCGAGTCTGTCATCGGCCCGGCCTTTGATAAAGTTTTTGGCGAGGCGAAGGGGCGTGTCATTGTCGCCACTTTCGCATCGCTCATTTCGCGCGTGCAGCAGGTGGCAGATGCCGCCGTCAAGCATGGCCGCAAGATGGCGCTCGCCGGACCCAGCATGGTGGATAACGTCAAGATCGCACGCAAGATGAAATACCTCGACATCCCCGATGATGTCATTGTGCCGCTTGAGCAGGCCTTGAACATGCAAAACCACAAAGTGGTGCTGATGTGTACCGGCTCGCAGGGCGAACCCTCGTCCATCGTCGGACGCCTGTCGGCAGGCACCAACCGTCAGTTCGACCTCAAGGAAGGCGACACGGTTGTGCTGTCTTCGCACCCCATTCCCGGCAACGAAGAAACCATCAGCAAGACGATCAACCGTCTTCTGAGAAGAGGCGCGCGCGTCATCCATGACGGCATCGCGCCCATCCACGTCTCCGGCCACGCTGCGCAGGAGGAGCAGAAACTGCTCATCAACCTCGTCAAACCCAAGCACTTCATGCCCATCCACGGTGAACTGCGCCAGCTCATGCGCCATGCCGACCTGGCACAGCAACTCGGCGTCGAAGCGCAGAACACCATCGTCGTTGAGAACGGCCAGGTGGTGGAACTGGTCGGGAACAAGATCCTGCTCGGCGAGCGCATCCCCGGAGATTACGTCTTCGTCACCGGCGAGTCCATCGGCGACATCGATCACGATGTGATGCGCGAGCGCAGCCAGCTGGCCCGCAACGGCATCATGCTGATCGACATCAGCCTCGACAAATACACCGGGCGGTTGCTGCACGAACCGGAGGTCATCACACGCGGATTTGTCTCTCCTGAAGATGCCGAAGACCTGTTGCCCGAAGTGCGCAAGGCGGTGATGAAGGTTGTCCATGAAGGCGGCCTTGACGATGAAAAAGATATCATCAACGCCGTGAAGAGTTACCTATTCCAGGAAACCAAACGAAGGCCGATGGTCTTCGTCACGCTCAGCAAGGCATAAGATCAAAATGACCGTCGTACGACGGTCATTTTATTTTCAGAGCGATCTGGCGGTCCACCTTCCCCATTGGGTAATCTTCCAATTGGGCGAGCCGTACCCATTTGAGATTTTTATTCTTGGGGATGAAAACCGCCTGGCAATAAAATGGATAAACAGTTACCCTAAAATGACTATACGCATGGTTGACTTTTTCAAGCGCTTCGCCGCGGTTGACCTGTAACTGGGTCGCGGCCCTCAAGGCTTTAACCAACTCCCGGGCCGGGTCAACCTCTACTCTTGCGTTCGGAAATTCCCACATGCCCCCCAGCAATCCCTCCGCCGGGCGCTGACTGAGAAGAACGCGCCCGCGCCGTAGCACCACCGCCGCCGCATGGATATATTGCGGCGTTCCCTTTTTCGGCTTCAAAACCGGGCGGGCATCTTGCGTGCCGTTCTCGCGCGCTTTGCACAGACCCATCAGCGGACAAAGCAGGCAGCGCGGATTCTTGGGCAGGCAAATGGTCGCGCCCAAATCCATCAGCGCCTGGTTGTAGTCACCCGCCTGACCCTTGGGCAGGTTTTGCGCCGCCAGCCCCCAAAGGATTTTTTCACCGGCAGGAGAGTCGGCAAATTCTTCCACATCAAAGAGGCGGGCAAAGACTCGCCGCAGGTTGCCGTCGAGGGTGGGTTCGTCCAAGCCGAAGGCCATCGAAGCGATGGCGCCGACCGTGTAGCGACCGATCCCTGGCAGGCTGCGCAGATCATCGAGGTCACGCGGCAGTTCGCCGTTGAATTTCTCCGTTACCATTTTGGCGGCTTTGTGCAGGTTTCTGGCGCGGCTGTAATAGCCTAGGCCCTCCCAAGTATTGAGCACCTCCTGCTCGCTGGCGGAGGCCAGGGCTTTCGCAGTCGGAAACAACTTCATCCATTTTTCGAAATAGGGAATGACCGTGTCCACGCGCGTCTGCTGGAGCATGATCTCAGAGACCCACACCGCATATGGGTCGGGGTGGTCGCGCCAGGGGAGAATCCGCTTGTGTTTGTGGTACCAGGCTAAAAGTCGCGGCGTGAAGCGTTTTTTCATCAGGACACAGTTTTCAGGAATCAGCGACTACCGGCAGGGGTCGGTCAATGGTGCGCTTTGATAGGAGGCCGCGCCAAAATCCACAACGCGGGCAGTGGCAACCTCACCATTTGTGCAGTTGAGGATGATCGCATCTGCGCCCTGGGGGAAGTGGAGTAAATTTTTTGTGGGGAAGATCATATTCACGCTATGGTTATTGATCAGGATAAAGCCGATGCGTGGAAAATCCTTGACGGCGTAGGCAGGCCAAGGATTCGCAGAGGCCAGCCCCTCCCCTTTTCGGTACATGCGCGGATAAAGCAGGCGGCCTTCGGTCAGGGTTGCATTCGGTTGGGAAAGGAAGGCTTCGATCTCGCTGCGGGTATATCCATGAGATTCAAGCCTGGCGATCAGTTCCTCGGGCGTGGAGGTGTAACGCGGCTGAGCCATGCCCTTTGCCAGCCAGGGCGATGCGCCGATCAGTGCGAACACTGCAACAACCAGCATCAAGCGCGGATGAAGATCGCGGATGGAAATGGTCACCGGTTCAGGCGAAGAGGATTTAGGGAAAAGGTCTTCGAACTTTGCGCCGAAGAGGGCGGCCAGCAGGCCCAACACTTCGAGCATGCCCAAAGCGACATAGAAATACACAACCCAATCCACGGGCATGTTGTAGCGCCAACTGGAGAAGCGGGCAATGCCGTTGGAAAGGGCGTACCCCAAATTGAAAGCGAGCGGAACCAGCCCCAGCCAGCCCATCTTCCGCCATGCTGCGCCGAAACCAAATGCAAGGAAGGCGAGATAAATCAGGATAAGGGCCACGTTGTACCCTTCGAGCGAACCGTCCCACCCGACCCAATATAAGTTGACCGGCTCCTGAAAACCATTGAACGGTTTGATGAGCGGCAGCGCCAGCAGACCACCGATCTCGGTGTTGAGGAAATGGGAGGCGATGAAGCGCGCCACATAGGCTGGGTTTTCGAGCGTGAAGGAAACGATGCGCTCGCGCACGCTATCGGTCTCAGGGTTGAACTGGCTGAGGTCCAGGTTGCCGGTGAAGGAATACTGACTGTAAATGATCGCCACCTGGCTCGGGTCATCGAAAGAGAACTTGCCGGAGATGGTGGAGTTATGCGTCAGCCAGGGCAGGACAGCCAGACTCATCGCCAGCGCGAAGACCATGCCAGATTTAAACCATTCGAGCCATTGGAAACGCAAGACAAATAAAACCAGCACAAAAAGCACCGGCAACGTCAGCATGGACTGGGTGCGGAATAGCAGGAAGATGCCGAAGGCTCCGCCCGCCGTCAGGGTGGATTTGAGGTCGCGCCGCTCGAGCCACCAGATGACCATCAGAGAGATCGCGACCATCGCCAGCGCAGTCGGGAAATCGGTGGTAAACATTTTGGAGTTCGCCACGCGGGTGTTGGAGGCGATCCACAGACCGGTGTATTCGCGGAAGATGGCAAAGAGGGCTACCGTCACGCCGGCGGCGGGAGAGTGCAGTTTCTTCGCAAGGAAGTACAAGGCCATCGGAAAAAGCGCCAAGACAGCCGTCTGCGCGGCGATGACAGCAGGGTAGTTCTGCCCAAAGAGCAGATGCAAAAAGGCCAGGAAGGCCACGTAGAGCGGGCGCGGCGGGATGCCGCCAAAGTAGCCGGTTCCGATCAGCAGGCTTTGGGACGTGTAATCGTAGAAGCCCGCATCGGAGTATGGCAGCGGGATGTTCGCAGGCGGGGAGATGGGAGCGTAGAAACTGCCAGCCAGGGTTTCAAGCGGGACGCTGAGCCAGAGGATGACAGCGGTGAGGTAGATCAAAAACGGAAGGATGAACGATGAACAATGAAGGCGGAAGGATAAAAGCAGAACTGCAAAACCGATGAGTAGGGAGAGGATGAACTGCCAGGCTTGAATGGCGACACCGGGTTCACCCCAATAGGCGCTGTCGGGAGTCAGGCCGATTTTGGTGAGGACGATAAAAAGAAAGAGGGAAAGAAGAATGAAGAGGGCGACAAGCGAGGCGCGATAGATGGCCTTGCGCTCAGACAGAGATTTGGGATGAAAGCCGTTTTTGAGGAGGGTCAGAAAAAGTGCGGCTTCGAGGGCCAGGAAGAGACACAGCCACAAGAGCGGACTCAGCCGTTCGTAGTAAGGCAGCAAGCGCTCAGGGTTGAGGTAACGCAGCAGAAAGAGGAGCAGGCCAAAGGTCAGGGCAAGAAGCGTGGAAGTGAGAATGGCAGGCGTAGTGACGGGCCGCTCGAAGCGAGTCAGACTGCGGCGTGAGTAAAGCCCCATTCCGATCCCCGAAAGAAGAAGCAGGATGATGATTCCCAGCAGGCCGAGGCGCGCGAGGGAGAGTCCTTCGGAGGGCACACGCAGCAGGGCGGCGGCGGCCAGCAGGGACTGAAAGGCCGCGGCAAAGAAAAACCACGGCCAGAGTTTGGTGAAGCGATTTTGCATGAGGGTATTCGTCATGTCATTGCGAAGCAATCTTTTACTTGCCAGAGATTGCTTCGCCGAGCCGCTTCGCGGCATCTGCCCGCAATGACATCGTTAGAACTGAAAGCCCGTACGGACGGGGACGATCTTGTGCGAGTAGTTCTTGACGTAGCCGAACAGGCGGTCTTGCAGCACGGTCCATTCGGGCGAGGCGAGCACCTCGCGCGCACGGCTTGCATCGGAAGCAAGCAGCCCCACCTGAATCTGCGGGTAGGAACCGTAGAGGGTGGCCCAGGCTTCGGCGGGCTGCAAGCCCATGCGCTGCACACCGGGCACGAACTCGCCGATGACGAATTCGAAATATTCCTGGTCGCGTTCGGCGGCGATATCCCAGGTCATGATGACTTTGACTGGCATAAAATTTACCCTTGCTGGTAATCCAGCACAACCACTTTGGTCTCATCGGGCAGGCCCGAGCGCGTGACCTTCAGAGAAGGCTGCGACTCGACCTTGCCCAGCCCCATTTCCTTGAGGAACTTGTTGAGGGAATCAAGATTGAGTTTCGATGCGGGCGTGGAGTAGTGCATGGGGATGACAAGATTCGGTTCGATCAGGCTGACCACTTCGGCGGCTTTGGCGGCGTTGAGACTGGCCCCGCCTCCGACCGGGACGAGCAGCACGTTGACCGTCCCCAGGGCTTCGACTTCGCTCTGGGTGGGGACCTCCGACAGGTCGCCGAGATGCGCGACGGTGATGCCGTCGTAATCGAACACGTACAATGTATTGCGGACTTTGTCCTTGTTCTTCTTGCCGCCGCCTGCGGTCTGCACGGCGGTGATGAAGACGCCGCCGATCTCGAACTCGCCTGCGCCGGTGAGCACGTGCGTGGTGCCCTTGACCGCGTCGCTGTGGTTGTGGCCGGGCGCGTCATGGCTGACACTGACCAGTTCGGCCTTGAGTTTAAGCGCCTCATAGCCCACGGCCTTGTGGTCGAACGGGTCGGTGACGACGGTCGCGTAGTTGCGTTCGGTCAGTCTAAAACAGGAATGTCCATACCAGGTAATTTCCATATCGATTAATAAGCCTCCGAGGGGGATATTATACCCTGTCGGGGCGCGAGTATCCTGATGGACAATGAGGCACCCATCAAACCAGCCTTCGCGGAATGTCCTGTCATTAATTTACAGGCAGTATAATAATTCAAAATAATGGTCCCACTCCCTGTTCCCTCTCCCATTGCGCGGATCGCACCAGACGGCAATTTATCGGCGCGGCAAACGCGACATTTCATGATCGAGATGCTCAAACGCCGCGTGCGTCCCGGGACGGGGAGCGGGGTCGATTTTATATTGAGGAGGACAGCCATGAATATATGGCCCGATCTGCGCCCGCTTCTGAACGGGTTGGATTGGCTGGTGGTCGGCGGTGTCGCCACCCGCAATTACATGCCCGAGCGCATGACCCGGGATCTGGATATTCTTGTGCGTGAAAAAGATTCGGGGGCTGTCGTTGCTAAGATGGAAAGCGCCGGATATAAACTCGAAGCCCGGCTTTCCATCCCGGGTGTGTTGATGCTCTCTCCCACGGGCGTGGAAGTGGATGTGCTTTTTGGGAATACTCCCTGGCTGGAAGAAGCGCTGAAAACCGCCGCCACCGACCCGGCGGGTTACCCCACCATCGCCCTGCCCTATCTCATCCTTTTGAAAATGGACGCCCAGCGCGCCCAGGACTGGGCCGATGTTTCGCGCATGCTCGGCTGGGCCAGCGAAGCAGCCCTTGAGAACGTGCGCGAGGTGTTCCGCAAGTACGCCCCGCAGGATGTGGAAGACCTGGAATCCCTGATCTTTATCGGCAAAAAGGAAAGGGAACCAAAGTCGCCGGTATAGTCCATTTGACCGGTGAAGCCGTAGTCTGTGGGAGTCGCTCCGCTCGAATATCTCACCTCACCCCAGGCTTTGTATTTCGTTTGAGATATAACATTCCCCGCAGCATCGGTGACGATACTCGTGCTTCCCAAGTGATCTCCGAGGAGGTAGTACAAAGTCCCATCTCTATGATGGTTTTGCTACGGCGCTATCTTCAAACTATTAAAAAAATACTCGTAGCCTTGCTCGAATTCACCGCCACGGTCCTTTTCTGCAATGTAAAAAAAGACCTCCTGCAACTGACCATTAATCATAAAATATGTTCTCCTGGCAAACATCAATGATGGAGATGTTTCTGAGTCGTTAACCTGATATTCCAAAACTACGGCATCGTATCCGCCTATTTTGCTCTTATAATCCCTAAGCACTTTCATCCGAGGAATTTGACTATAAGATCGTTTAAGGAATTCAACCTTGGTGTCAGGAGTTTGATCACTTTCAGGTACAGACCAAACATTAATATACCCAAAGTCGTTTGGTTCAGGGTGAGACGTTTTAATAATTGGGGTTGGTATGGTAAGGAATCTTCTGTCCCCAAAAAGCAAACTAGGTATACCAACTTCGTCAACCCGTTCTTCAAACCACCAACTACTTGGATAGTCAAATTCCAAATGAAATTTGAATGCTTTTGATATGTAATGCGTATATTCCGTGATATCTGATGGAGGAATATGGTGAATATTTGTTGGCATTGGCTGCCAATCTGAAGTGGGTGTATTCGCTTCTATCGCCGCGTTACATTCAACAAGCATGAGAGCTGTCATACTTACTAAAAGAAAACGCCAGACATAAAAATTTGCCGTTTTATTCATAAGGTACTCCTTGTGTAAATTCCTATGGCGTCGGAACTCTTGTCGGAGTTAGAGGTATGATTAATGGTTGACGACCCTGATACCATTTGCTTCGTTCGTAATTTGCAAACCAATTTATCAAATCACTTTGAAGTTGCGCCCTGTTTGGATTATATAAATCCACAGTGTAGTCACTAATGGAATTCCTCATGTCCGATGGGCTTCCAATTCCTTTTTGAATTAACTCAGACCTGGTAACGTCTCCAGCCAAAAATGCAACATACTCTTCTTCTAGTGTTTCAGTATATCCAAACACCATGTGGATATATTCATGCGCCAGCGTGCCCGCATCATAAACAGATGAAGCACAAGGGTTCACGGAAATTGTATTGCCAGATGCCCCTCCCTGACAGATACTGTTATATCCAACATTTACTGCTTTCGCAACAATGGCAGAATAAACGCTTTGACCCATTGTAGTTTTTGGTAGGAGTGCTATGGCTGTTTCTAGTGGACCTCCTGTAGGGGTAGGCACAGTAGGCATGGGCGTATCAGTAGAAGTGCTCGTAGAGCTAGGCGTTGACGTGGGAGTAGATGTGGGCGGTCTTGTCGGAGTTCTGGTAGGGGTACTTGTTGGCTTTATGATTTTATCCCCAGGACAGTTATACCCATCTTCCTCACAATTTCTGTGACCGGTTGGGTCAGTGAATCGCAAAGGATTATTGCTCACATACGAGAACCTATCCCATGCTTGCACTCCTTGGTTTTCCGGAATGATCGTATCAGGCGAAATGAATCTTCCCAGCGCGGAATCGTACATGCGAGCGTTATAGAAAGCCAACCCAAAATCGCTGGTGTGGGAATATTGTCTTGTGCAGGCGTTGCCCTGAGCCTGTCGAAGGGTGAAGGTGGGCATTTAGCATGGCCCTCTCATGAAGCGATTGTACAGGCATTGGGAGGGCTCGTCAACGAAGATTTATGAATAAACCATGATCTCCACTTTATTCCAAAAGGCTCAATTTATTATCCGCTTGGGGAATGGACACCCGCGCAAAATACTGAAATAATATAAACCCTGCCAGTTATACCCAGCGCGGTCACATATTGCGCTTTTTGAGAAGGGGGATGGCGCAATTTGTGACCGTGGGTATTAGACCTCTTGCATAAGTGATTTGGAATCCTGAAGTTCTACTTCAGGCGGGGTTTCCGAAAGTAGAACTTTCGGAGTCCTTCGTTCTTTTTAGGACTTCTGCAAGAGATCTATTATATAATCCCCCATCTTCTCGCACAGGAACCCGAATGCCCAAAACCAAAATCCTCCCGTACCTTGAAGCCCTGTTCGCCGTCATCGTCTGGGGCGCCTCGTTCATCGCCACCAAGATCGCCGTCTCCGAGATCTCGCCCATCGCCGTGGTGTGGATCCGCTTTGCCATCGGCATCCCGATCCTTTTCGGCGCGGTGCTCATGCGCAAACAGTTCGCCTTCCCCAAAGGCGGCGAATGGCTCTATTTTGCCCTGCTCGGCTTCTTGGGCATCTCCTTCCACCAGTGGCTGCAATCGAACGGGCTCAAGACCGCGCAGGCCACCACCACCGCGTGGATCGTCGCCACCTCACCCGCCTTCATCGCCGCGCTGGGCTGGCTGGTCATCAAGGAAAAACTGACCGTCCTGCAATCCTTCGGCATCGCGCTCTCCATGGCCGGGGTGCTGGTCGTGGTCAGCAAGGGCGACCTGCGCTCCATCGTGGGCGGCAAATTCGGCAGCGTGGGCGATTTCCTCATCCTCATCAGCGCGGTCAACTGGGCGGTCTTCTCCATCCTCTCGCGGCGCGGGCTCAAAGACCATCCCTCCACCATGCTCACCCTGTGGGTCATGACCATCGGCTGGCTCATCACCACGGCCGCCTTCCTGGCCGGGCGCAACTACAGCGAGATCCCCGCCATCAGCGTGCGCGGCTGGTGGGCCCTGCTCTACCTCGGCATCTTCACCACCGGGCTGGCGTACATTGCCTGGTTCGACGCGCTCGGCCAGTTGCCCGCCGCGCAAACCGGCGCCTTTTTATTCGTCGAGCCGCTCGCCAGCATGGTCACGGCTGCCATCATCTTGAATGAAACCGTCACACTCGCCTCCATCCTGGGCGGCGCGGTCATCCTCGTTGGCATCTGGCTGGTCAACCGGAATTGAAGAAGATGAAAGCGCGCACCACACCGGGAGCCAGTGTCGAGAAAACCGAAAAGGGGTACCGGATGAGAATCCCGGCCGGGGACTCATCCTCCTACCGTTTCGCGCAGATCGACGATACCTTCGGCCTGCGCCGGGGGGATTTCCCGCATCGCTCCCTAAACCTGAGCCTGCGCGCCAGAACCTCGGGCCTCTCCCTGCCCGGAACCTGGGGCTTCGGCTTGTGGAACGAACCCTTCGGCATGTCGCTGGGCTTTGGCGGCAGGCGGTTTCGTCTGCCCAGCCTGCCAAATGCAGCCTGGTTCTTCGGAGCCTCTCCGGAAAATCACCTTTCGTTTGGAGACAAGCCCGCCCAGGGGTTTCTGGCCCAGGCCTTCCGCTCGCCCAAATTCCACCCGCTGCTGATCCCCGCCGGGCTGGCCCTGCCTTTTTCGCGCAAAACAACCCGGCGCCTGTTGAGTCGGGTCATCGGCGAGGATGCATCGGCCCTCAGTGTGGACGCGACCCAATGGCACGGCTACAGGCTCGAGTGGAGTCCGAAGCGCGTGGCCTGGGTTGTGGATGAAGGTACGGTGTTTGAGTCGGCTGTCAGCCCGAATCCGCCGCTGGGTCTGGTCATCTGGATCGATAACCAATTCGCGGCATTCACCCCCGAAGGAAAAATCGGGTTCGGGGTTTTGGAAAACCCCGAACCCGCGTGGCTGGAGATCGAAGAACTACAACTGGGTTAGAACAGGCCGGGCCAGAAAGCCGGGAAGAAATGGCGCAGCAGCGCATCCACGATCAGGCCGATGATGAGGTAACCGCCAAATTTGCGGTTGTGCTGGAAGGCAAAGCCGGAGAACCAAACCGGCCAGGCGGGCCAGCCCTCGGGACATTCGGCGGGCTTGGGCTTGTTCATCACGGCAATGGCCATGAGCGCTTCCTTGTATGCCAGGAAGATGATGAGCATGACGGGGGTGAAGTAGCCGTCGAGCACCAGATAGAGGGTCACCAGATAGATCAGCACAATGGCCACCTGGTTCACGCGGCGGGCGTTCGCTTCGCCCACGCGCACCGGGAAGGTGCCCACGCCCTTGGCCTTGTCGGGGTCGTGCTTGTCGATGTGCTTGGCCACGTTGATGCTGCCAACGCTCAAACCGAAGGGCACGCCCGCAAAGAAGACCTTCCAGTCCAGGTTGCCGCTCAATACAAAATATACGCCGCCGATCAGGATCGGCCCCCAGATCAAAAAGATCAGCAGTTCACCGATGCCCCAATATTTGAAGGGATAGGTATAAGCCAGCAGCACCACCGCGCCAAAGGCGAACAGCGCAATGGTGGTGGTGCTGAAACCGGTATGGAAGAGGGCATAGACCCCGGCCAGCGTGGCCAGGAACCCGCTGACGATGAACCAGCGAATGGAGGTCTGGTTATCCCAGAATTTTTGTACGAGGGGATGCACGCCGTATTCGGTGCGGAAGTAATTGTTCCTGTCCACGCCGCGGTTGAAGTCGGTGTAATCGTTGAGGATGTTATTGGTGCCGTGGGCAATGAACAGGCCAAGGGTGACGATGATGAAGGTCAGCCAGTCGAAGTGCCCGTCGCGGGCGGCGAGGATGCCTGCAATGATGCAGGAGTAAACCGTGACCATTGTCACAGCGGAACGGGTGGCGATCAACCACTTGGAAACGACATCCAGGGCATCCCACTCCTTCTTGTCGTCCATCTTGATCAACTGCCACGAGGCTTTGCGCCACATGCCAAAATTAATATGCATAATACTTTCTCCTTGAACAAAACGTTCGGACTTGCGCCGTTTACTTTCGAGGGCGGATTATACAACCATTTTGTGAAACAAGGAACTTTTATGCAGGTCTACAGGCCCAGGCGTTTCGCTTCGTTCCAAAAGGCATCCATCTCCGCGAGGGTCATATCGGAGAGGTCGCGTCCCTGTCCCCGGGCGTGTTTTTCCACATGCCCAAAACGGCGCTTGAATTTCACGTTCGCCTCGCGCAGCGCGGCTTCGGCATCCACCTCGCGCCAGCGCGCCAGGTTGACCAGCACAAAGAACAGGTCACCTAATTCGCCCCGGACCTGCTCCGGGCTCTGCGCGGTTTTGATCTCTTCGATCTCTTCACGGACCTTGTCCAGCACACCTTCGATCTCGGGCCAGTCGAACCCGACCCGTGCCGCGCGTTCCTGGTATTCCTGCGCCTGATTCAACGCGGGCAATGCGGCGGGAACCCCATCCAGGATGCCCTTCTCTTCCTTTTTGGCGCTTCTTTCCTGCTCTTTAAGTTTTTCCCAGTTCTGCAGCACACCATCCACACTGTCGAGTTTCAGGTCGCCAAACACATGCGGGTGGCGGCGCACGATCTTGTCGTAGATGTGTTTGGTCACCCCGGTCATGCTGAACTCGCTGTCCTGATGGGCAATCGTCGCATTCAATACGATCTGCAGCAGCAGGTCGCCGAATTCCTCGCGCATGCCGTCGATATCGCCCGCATCCATGGCGGAGAGTGCCTCGTAGGATTCTTCCAGCAGGTGCTTGCGCAGGGTCTGGTGGGTCTGTTCCTTGTCCCACGGGCAGCCATCCGGCGCGCGCAGGTGGGCCACGATCTCGGCGAAGGCTTCAAAGGATGTCCCCTCGCCCAGCGACGGCACGAAGAGTGAAACGGGAAAGGATGAATTGCCGCGCTCAAGGTCAGCCAGCGTTGTCACGACCCACTTTTCGTTTTCTACAACCCGGACTTCATGCCCTTCGGGGTACGCCGCCAGCAGCACCGTCCTGACCTGGGCCGCCACATCCGCACCTGCAATGTTCAGGATGAGCGTGTCCACATCCGGCGGGGTGGGCGGGTAATATCTGGAGGTCAGGGTTTGCGCATCGAGCACGGTTAACTTCGAGGGCGGGGCGATGCGCAATGTTTCGAATACAGAAGCCGCCTGGGTTAGATCCATTCTGTCTCCTTAAAAGGTAATTGGTAATTCGTGACTACGAATTACCAATTACAAACCAATCCATCTCTTTTGTAAAGAAGATTAACGCTTGGTGTAGGTCGGGGCCTTGCGGGCTTTCTTAAGACCGGGCTTCTTGCGTTCCTTGATGCGGGCATCGCGGGTGAGCAGGCCCTTCTTGCGCAGGGCGGAGGTCCAGTCTGCGTTGATCATCTGGAGCGCGCGGGCAATGCCGAGGCGGACAGATTCAGCCTGCCCCGCCACGCCGCCGCCATTGACGACCACGGTCACATCATACTTGCCTGATTCCTGTCCAACGGCGCCAAATGGGCGCAGGATGTCCTGCACATCGCCGAAACGGGAGAAGAACACCGCCGCTTCCTTTTCGTTGACGATGAACTTTCCATTGCCTGCGGCCACACGCACACGGGCGGAACTTTCCTTGCGGCGGCCAATGCCTTCGTAATATTGAGCCATATCTACTTACCTCTTATTCCAAAACTTTCGGGTTCTGCATCTGATGCGGGTGTTCGGCACCGACATACAACTTCAAGCGCTTGAGCACCGAGCGGCCCATGCGGTTGTGCGGGAGCATGCCCCACACGGCCTCTTTGAGGGCGCGGTCGGGGTATTGGGCCAGCTGGTCACGCAACGAGATGCTCTTCAACCCGCCGGGGTAACCCGAGTGGTGATGATACACCTTCGAGGTCAGCCTGGAGTGCGTCTTGGTGCCGGTCACGGTCACACTGGCGCAATTGACCACGATCACATTGTCGCCCATTTCCACGCCCGGTGTGAAGGTGGGCTTGTGTTTTCCAAGCAGGATGTGCGCGATGCGCGCGGCCAGGCGGCCAAGGTTCTGCCCTTCCGCATTGATGACAACCCATTCGCGCTGAATTTCAGCGGCTTTCGGATAATACGTCTTCTGTTGCACTTTCGTCTCTCCGTTTTCTAGTATCTTTCAAAATGATCCATAATCAACATCGACCAGCGCCAACCCGTGAGCAGGAGCCAGGCCCGGGGGAAGTCTGCCTTGACCCAGCAGGGCCTGTTGGACATCCTTCACTGCGGCCTTTCCCTGTGCAAGGGTCACCTGCACGAACACCAGCCTTCTTACCATCCGATACAGGAACGCATCTGCCCGGACCTCAAACTGCCACTCACCATCCCGCTTCTTTCTCCACTCGGATCCTGTCACCGTCCGCATCGTTGTCCCCTTTTCAGAGGTTGGCGAGCCGAAGGCGGCAAAATCATGTGTGCCGAGGAAGAGTGCAGCATTCCGTGTGAGGGCCTCCCCATCCAGAGTAGGCCAGACGCGCCACGCAAATCTTTCGCGCAACGGGTCGCGGATAGGTTCATTGAATAATCGGTAGCTGTAGGCCCGCGAGACCGCATCGAACCGGGGATGGAATTCCGCAGACACCGGATGCAGATCTTTCACAGCCAGGTCGGAGGGCAATTTCGCATTGAGGGCCTGCAGCATTTTTGCCGCCGGGTGCGTCCATTCGTCAAAATCGAACGCAGCCACCTGTCCGGTCGCATGAACTCCGGTATCGGTCCTTCCGGCCATTAACACCGACCTTCCAGACCAGCCGATCAAACGCAGGGCATTTTCCAACTCACCCTGCACCGTCCGGGAGTTTGCCTGTCGCTGGCTGCCGGTAAACCCGGAGCCATCATAGGCAAGGATCACTTGGTAACGTGCCATGATAAGAGAGTAGAGATCAGCTTTTGGAGACTAGTCTCTATTCTCCAATCTCTATTCCTCTACCAGCTCCAACACCACCATCTCGGCAGAGTCACCGAGGCGGGGCCCGAGTTTGATCACCCGGGTGTAACCACCATTGCGGGTCGCAAAACGCGGCGCAATATCATCGAACAGGCGCTTGATGACCTGATTGTCACCCAGCTGCGAAACGGCCACACGTCGGGCATGGACTTTCTGCTCGGCGGTGCCATTGGCACTGTTCTTCGCGAGCGTGATCAGGCGTTCAGCATCGCCGCGTACGGCTGCCGCCTTGGCCTTGGTGGTCTGGATCCGCTCGTGGGTAAAGAATTGTTTGATCAGGTTGCGGCGCAGAGCGATACGTGCGCTCTTGGTGCGTCCCAACTTGTAACCAGCTACTGAATGTCGCATTTCTTAATTCTCCGAAGGTTGGTCTTTCAGGAAACCCTTTTCGCGCATCTTGTCGCGGAGTTCATCCAGGCTCTTTTCGCCGAAGTTCCGTATCGACATGACCGCCGACTCGCCCTTCTCAAGGAGGTCGAGCACATCACCTACTGTAGTGATGCCTGTGCGCTTCAAGGAATTGAAGACTCGCACAGAAAGGTCGAGGGCTTCCACTGGCGTATCCGCCATTTCACTGCTCAAACGGCTGCCCGAGGCTTCGCGCTCCACAGCCACCGTCAGCATTTCCTCGTTGACCCCGGCAACATAGCGCAGGTGGTCAATAAGGATGCGGGCGGAGGAGCTGAGGGAACGTTCCGGCGAAACGGTGCCGTCCGTCCAGATCTCTAAAATAAGTTTGTCGTAGTTCGTGCTCTGGCCGACGCGGGCGGAAGCCACCTCCCAGTTGACACGTTTCACAGGGCTGAAGATCGCATCCACGGGCAGTTCGCCAATGGGCATGTGTCCTGCGCGATCATTCGCCGGGGAATACCCGCGTCCGCGCTCTACAACGAACTCGATGTCGAGCTTGGTCTTGGGGTTATCCACCGTGAAAAGATAGGTGTCTGGGTTGACGACTTCGATCTCTGCGGGCGTGATAATATCCGCCGCCGTGACCGTGCCTTCACCGCGCACTTCGAGGTGCATGCGGGCGCTGTCAACGCCATCCATTTTGATGCGGATCTGTTTGATCTGCAACATGACCTGGATGACATCTTCCCGCACGCCGGGGATGTCGCTGAATTCATGCAGGACATCCGCAAAACGCACAGACGTGATCGCCGCTCCTTCCAGGGAGGAGAGCAGGACGCGTCGCAGGGCATTGCCAAGCGTCACGCCGTATCCGCCTTCCAGCGGGCTGATTACGAATTTGCCATAGTTCCGAGCCTCTGCTTCGCGCTCGATCTTTGGCATAACCATGTTCGTGATGATACCCGTCACGGTTCACCTTTCCCTTTTGATCAGGCTCCGGGCCGTGGACCAGGTTGAGGTCCGGACCCGAAGCGCAAGGTGGATTAGCGTCTGGAGTAGTATTCGACGATCAGTTGTTCGTCGAGACTTCCGTCAATTTCAGCGCGTTCCGGCATGCGGCCAACCGAGCCGCTCATCGCTTTCAGGTTGCGACCAAGCCAGGCGGGATAGGTACGCTTTTCGGCAAAGTCGCCCAGATCTTTGAAGTAGGTCAGTTTGCCAGATCCTTCGCGTACCGCAATGGTGTCTCCCTCGCCGAGGAGCATGGAGGGCACATCGGTGCGGCGGCCATTTACTGTGAAGTGACCGTGGGTCACGAGCATACGAGCCTGCGCGCGGCTGGAAGCAAAACCGAGGCGGAAGATCACGTTGTCGAGGCGGGACTCGAGGATCTGAAGCAGGTTCAGACCTGTAAGACCGCGGCGTGTGATCGCTGTGTCATAATAGCGGCGGAACTGGCGCTCCAGCACGCCGTAGATGCGACGGGCTTTCTGCTTTGCACGCAACTGGCGGGCAAAGTCGGAGGCGCGGCCGGTGGCGGAACCGCCACCACGACCTGCTGTTCGGCCATGCTGGCCGGGGGCGAAGCTGCGCTTCTCAAAAGCACACTTGGGGGTAAAACAGCGCTCGCCTTTGAGATACAGCTTTTCGCCTTCACGGCGGCAAAGTTTACAAACCGGACTTAATGATTTAGCCATAAATTAAAAACCTCACTTACACGCGGCGCTTCTTGGGCGGACGACAACCGTTATGCGGAACGGGGGTCACATCCGCGATGGAGCGAACCCTAAGGCCCATCGCCTGGACGGCGCGGATGGCGTTCTCGCGGCCAGGGCCAGGGCCCTTGACGTAGAGATCAACTTCCTGCAAGCCAAGTTGCTGGGCAGCCTTGATGGCCTGTTCAGCAGCAAGGCGCGCGGCGAACGGGGTACTCTTGCGAGAGCCTTTGAAGCCCGCAGAACCGGCGGAGCCCCAGGCAATGGTATTGCCTTCCGTATCGGTCACGGTCACAATTGTATTGTTGAAGGAAGCGAAGATATGCACCTGCCCGTAGGACAGGGATCGCTTCCCTTTTTTCGCGCCTGAGGCGCGGCGGGTGGAACGAACACTCTGAGCCATATTTCCTTTTATACCTTTCGGACAGGATTACTTCTTCGCGCCACGGCGACGACCGCGACCGGCAACGGTTTTCTTGATGCCCTTGCGGGTGCGGGAGTTCGTTTTGGTGCGCTGGCCGCGCGCGGGAAGATTGCGACGGTGGCGCAGGCCACGGTACGAGCCGATTTCGATCAAGCGCTTGATGTTCATCTGAACTTCACGGCGAAGATCGCCTTCGACCTTGTAGTGCTTGGAAATGTATTCGCGGATCGCGGAGACTTCCGCTTCCGTCAGGTCCTTGATACGCGTATCAGGATTGACCTTGGTCTCAGCCAGGATCTTGCGAGCACGCGTGGGGCCAATGCCAAAAAGGTAGGTTAAGCCAACTTCGGTCCGCTTGTTGCGGGGAAGATCAACACCTTCAATTCTCGCCATAGGTTACTACCCTTGTCTCTGTTTGTGTTTTGGATTTTCGCAAATAATATACACGCGACCCTTGCGCCGTATGATGCGGCACTTGGCACAGCGTTTGCGAATGGAAGGCGAAACTTTCATGAAAATTCTCCTTGCTTGAGGCTGTCTTCCTGACAGCCAAGGTTTTGATTATACTGGTCGTTCTTCATTTCGTCCATGTTTTTTTTCGGCGGTCTGCGCGTCACAGGACAGTCAGGATAAGAGGTTCTCCTTCGGTGACAGCAACCGTATGTTCAAAGTGTGCTGTCAATGTTCCGTCCGCAGACACAACCGTCCACTGGTCAGGGAGGACGCGGGTTTCATGCGTCCCAACGAGCACCATGGGCTCGAGCGCTATGGTCATCCCGGGTTTGAGCAGCAGTCCGCTTCCTGCAAGGCCGATATTTGGCACTTGCGGAGCCTCGTGCATACTCTTCCCGACGCCGTGCCCCGTATATTCACGGGTAACGTGGAGACCACGGCTTTCCACATAGTTTTGTATCGCCGCTGAGACATCACCTGTACGCCTGCCCTTGCGCATCTTTTCGATGCCTGCATAGAGCGCGCCTTCGGTGACCTCAAGCAGGTGCTTTGCCCTGGGGGAAATCTCCCCCACTCCGGCAGTAAATGCCGAATCTGCGACAAAGCCCTGGTGGATCGTGCCGCAATCGATGGAAACGATGTCGCCTTCCTTCAGCTTGCGCTTCGGGTTGGGAATTCCATGCACCATCTCGTCGTTGATACTGACCGTAATGGAAGCTGGAAACGGCGGGCGTCCATAGCCTTTGAACGGCGATACACATCCGTGTGACTTCAGCACTTCCTCAGCAGCCGCGTTGAGGTCCGCCGTCGTCACACCTGGTTGTAAAAGTTCCTTCACTCCTGCCAGAACGCTTGCATTGATATGCCCTGCCTCGCGCATGATCTTCAACTCGGCAGCGGTCTTAAACGTGACCTGGCGTTCTCTTGTCATTCCAATAAACCTATCTCGTATACAGGGCGTGGTGAAGGCCCCGAGTACTTGCAAATAATTCCTGTTATTTCAAGGCCGCAAGCAGTTCCCCGGTCACCTGTTCAACAGGATAAGTCCCATCGATCTCGACCAGTTTGCCTGCCTTGCGGTAATACTCAACCAGCTGGATGGTCTGTTCCAGATACACATGAATACGCTTCGTGACCGTTTCGACCTTGTCATCGTCGCGCTGATACAGTTCTGAACCATCGATATCACAGATCCCAGCCTGCTTTGGCGGACTGAATCTTTCATGATAGATATGGCCCTGTGCCCGACAAGTCCAGCGTCCACTGGCTCGCTCTATCAGAATTGATTTTGCTGCCGAAATAAAAGGCACCAAATTTACAGAACTCTTGAATTCAGCCAGCATGTTCTCAAGCGCGTCAGCTTGAGTCGGGGTTCGGGGAAACCCATCCAAAATGGCGCCAGTACCACAGTCTGGGCGGGAGATGCGGTCGCGAATCATATTGATGGTAACATCGTCCGGCACCAGTTCGCCTTTATCCATAAAAGATTTGGCGAGTTTTCCCAACTCGGTCTGGTTCTTCAAGTTTTCCCTGAAGAGATCCCCAGAGGATACGTGAACCAGACCCGTGGTTTCCGACAACACCTTCGCTTGTGTACCTTTACCAACTCCCGGTGGGCCAAGCAAAACGATGAAGGTTGCCATGGCTTCTCCTTAACTATCGGACAAGTAGCGAATCCTGATAGCCGTGTAGTTTTAGCTCCGCATCAATGTTTTGGAATGTGTCACGTACCACACCGACCACAATGAGCAGACCGGAAGATGAGATCAGGAAGATACCCGTCTGCGAACTTGCGGAGGAGAGTCCGACCAAGTTCAGGAGCAGGCCCAGCAGGAAAGGCATAATGGCCACCACACCGAGGAAAACTGCGCCAACAAGTGTAATGCGACGTTGAACCGTGCTCAGGTATTTTTGGGTCGATTCACCTGTATGAACACCGGGGACATTGGCACCCACCTTCTTCAGGTTATCACCATAATTCTGCTGATCAAAAAGCACAGCCGTATAGAAGAAGGTGAAGATGACCACCATAAAGAAGTAAATGAGCCAGTAGCCCCAATTACTGGTGCCGGTGGCGCCAAAGAAGTTCTGGATGCCGAGGAAGAAGGAAGCCACGCCCTGGTTTTCACTTTGGGTGAAGTAGCTGGCAATGATCGCCGGGAACTGCAAAATGGCGCTGGCAAAGATCAGCGGGATCATGCCGGAGAGGTTGACCATCAGCGGCAGAGTCCCACGCACAGGCATGGACATGCGATTGCCAACACGGCGGCCAGGATACATGACTGGAACGTTGCGTCGTCCCTGCTGGACATACACAATGGCAAGAACCGTGGCAATGATGATAATGATGGTAAATACAAGCATGACCCAGCGGGTGCTTTCATCAGCCAGCAAACTTGCCAGGTTCGCAGGCATACGCGCCACGATACCGGCGAAGATGACCAGCGATAAACCCTGCCCTCGGATGCCGTACTCAGAGATCAATTCACCGAGCCAGATCGCGAACATGGTACCGGCGGTCATGGCGATCAATACAGTCCAGGAGGAAAGTGCGGTATCCGGATCGGTCAAACCGAAGGGAAGCACGGCTTGCCCCACTGCCTGAATGGAGAGCGAGTTGAAAATGTTAATCTGGCCAATTGCGGAAAGAGCCGCCATCGGAACAGCCAGATAGTAGGTCCACTTTTCCTGCCAGCGCTTTCCTTCGCGCGGATCTTCCTGAATGCGCTTCTGCAGCGATGGAATGATCGGGATCAGCAACTGCAGAATGATCTGGGCGGTAATGTAAGGATACACACCCATCGAAAGCAGGGAGAAGTTGGAAACCGTACCGCCGGACAACAGATCAAGGAAGCCCAGAAAGCCTCCCTGACCCGATGAGGAACTGCGAAATGCAGCAAGGATCGTGTGATCCACGCCCGGAGCAGGGACATTGGCCGCAATTCTGTAAATCACCAGGATAACGAAGGTGACAACCAGTTTGCTGCGAATATCCTGCGAGCGCCAGAGGTAACGCCAACCTGAGAAGGTGGTCTTCATGCAAGTATCCTTTTAATTAGGCAATCAATTCCACGGAGCCACCAGCCTTTTCGATCTTGGCTTTGGCGCCCGCAGTGATGCGATGAACACGAACCTTCAAGGGAACGGACATTTCACCGCGCCCGAGCACAACAACCGGGTTGCGCGAATCGCGTAAAAGATGCGCTTCCGCTAGTGCCTCAGGAGTTACTTCCGAATTAGCCTTGAAGATCTCGGAGAGCTGGTCAAGGTTCACTTCGTTATAAGTGACCTGGTTGGGCGGGGTGAAGCCTTCACCGCGAATGAACGGCAGGCGGCGATAAAAAGGCAGGTTGCCGCCCTGGCGATACAAATGACCGCCTTCACCGGAACGGGAGCCTGCGCCTTTGGTACCGCGCCCGGCAGTCTTACCCTGCCCTGCTGAGATGCCGCGTCCAACGCGCTTGCGATTTTTCTTTGACCCAGGATTGGGTACGAGATCGTGTAGTTTCATGTCTTAATACCTACTCTTCGATCTTGAGCAAGTGGATCACCTTGTTCAACATACCGCGCAAGGCGGGAGTGTCCTTATGCTCAACAGTTTGATGTAAACGGCGCAGACCCAGTGCTTTGACCGTGGCCTTCTGGTCTTTGGTATAACCAATGGCACTGCGGATCCAGGTCACACGGATGGTTTTGCTGGAGGTTTCTTTCTTAGGCATGTTGCTTCCTCCGTTCCCAGAATGGGAGCAATTCTTCGGGGCGCTTTCCGCGGCGGGCGGCTTCGATAGCCGGAGAACGGAGCCCATCCAGGGCGCCGAAAGTGGCCATCACCACGTTCAACACGTTGGCGCTGCCCATCGATTTGGTAAGGATGTCGCGCACACCGGCAACTTCCAGCACAGCGCGCACGCCACCTGCGGCGATAACACCGGTACCAGCGGAAGCAGGTTTAAGATAAACACGAGCGCCAGCCACCTTGCCGAGGGATTCGTGCGGGATGGTTGTCCCGGCCAGGTTGACGGAACGCAGATTCTTGCGCGCGCGCTCGGATGCTTTTCGCATCGCATCGGGGACAGCATTCGCCTTGCCTACTCCCATACCGATGGTGCCCTTCTTGTCGCCCACCACAACCGTCACGCGGAAGCGGAAGCGGCGGCCACCCTTCACAACTTTTGCCACACGGGCAATCTCGATCACGCGTTCTTCAAAGGCGTCCTGGGCTTCATATTGCTGCTTGTCAAATTGATTTTCTGCCATATCTTTCTCCAAGTAGTCGACCTAGAACTGCAGGCCGCCTTCACGCGCGCCATCAGCAAGGGCCTTCACACGACCAATGTAGCGGAAACCGCCACGATCGAACACCACAGCGGAAATTCCCTTGGACTGGGCGCGTTCGGCAATCGCTTTCCCGATGGCTTTCGCCTGTTCGGATTTCTTCATACCTTTCAGCGATTCGCGCAGGTCCTTGTCCACCGTCGAAGCGGATACGAGGGTGTTCCCCGCTTCATCATCGATAACCTGAGCGTAGATGCCGATGAGGCTCTTAAACACGCTCAAGCGTGGACGAGCGGAGGTACCGGATAAAATTCTGCGAACACGCGCATGGCGGCGTTCGCGAGCAAGAGCACGACTCTTCTTAGCCATGGGTTACTTGGCTCCTTTCCCGGCCTTGCCAGCCTTGCGGCGAACACGCTCGCCAAGGTAACGCAGACCCTTGCCATGATACGGCTCAGGCGGGCGGACCTTGCGGACATTCGCGGCCACCTGGCCGACCAGTTCCTTATCGAAGCCCTTGACCTTGATCTGGCGGGTCTTCGCATCTGTTTCAAATGAGATACCGGCGGGGGGTTCAACCTTCACCGGGTGAGAATAACCAACAAAAAGGGAGAGTTTGTTTCCATCCATTTCAGCGCGGTACCCCACGCCTTCCACTTCAAGAACAACTTCAAAACCCTTGCTTACGCCGTGGATCATGTTAGCGAGTACGGCGCGGGTGGTCCCATGCAGGGCACGTTCTTCAGGGTTGTCCGAATGACGGGTGATCTTCAGGTGATTGTCTTCTTTTTCGATGCCGATCAGGCTCGAAAACTCACGCTGAAGTTCGCCCTTCGGGCCCTTCACTGTCACCTTGGAGCCAACCAGCTCCACCTGCACACCACCGGGGATTTCTACAGGCAAACGACCAATACGAGACACGATAAACCTCCTACCACACCTTGCAGATGATCTCGCCGCCGACGCCCAACTGTCGGGCGCGCGCGCCGGTCATAACACCTTTGGGTGTCGAAAGAATGGCTACACCGATGCCCGAAAGCACCCACGGGATATCCGTTTTCTTGGTGTAGATGCGGCGTCCGGGCGAGCTGACGCGCTCCAAACCAGAAAGAACGGCGCGCCGCTGGCGGCGTTCACCTACGTATTTAATCTTCACGCGCAAGACCTTCTGAGTCTCACGTTCGCCATCCACAACCTCAAACCCCTCGAGAAAACCTTCCTCCTTGAGGATCTTGGCGATCTCAAGTTTGATCTTCGAGTTCGGCATTGCAACCTGGGCATGGCCCGCCATAACGGCGTTGCGGATGCGAGTCAACATATCAGCAATCGGATCATTGAATGTCATGATCTACCTCCAGGCTACCAGGACGACTTTACGACGCCGGGGATATTGCCCTTCAACGCCAGTTCACGGAAGCAAATACGGCACAGGCCGAAGCGGCGCATATACCCACGCGGGCGCCCGCAGCGTTGGCAGCGGTTGCGAACCTGCACGGCATGGCGGCGGCGCATTTCACGATATTGCATACATTTCTTTGCCATAACTAAGCTTCCTTCTTGCCACTGAACGGCATTCCGAGCATTCTTAATAAAGCGCGGGCTTCATCATCGTTCTTTGCAGAAGTCACAATGGTGACTTCCATGCCGCGCAGCTTGTCAATTTTGTCATATTCGATCTCGGGAAAGACGAGTTGATCCTTGAGACCGAGCGTGTAATTTCCACGACCGTCAAATGCATTGGATGAGATACCGCGGAAGTCACGTACACGCGGCAGCGCAATATTCACAAGGCGGTCAATGAATGCCCACATGCGGGGTCCGCGCAGGGTTACCTTGGTACCGATGAGGCGGCCTTCGCGCAGTTTGAAGTTCGCAATGCTCTTGCGAGCCTTGGTCTGGACCGGCTTCTGGCCGGTGATCAGAACCAAGTCTGCCACGGCGGCTTCCAGCGCTTTGGGGTTATCCAGCGCTTCGCCAAGCCCGATATTGACCACGATCTTCTCAAGGCGGGGCACCTGCATGATGTTCTTGAACCCGAAGTTCTTGAGCAAGGCCGGGGCTATTTCTTTGTTATAGAGTTCATGCATTCTATTCATCTTCATCTGCTCCACGGGTTAGTCAATCGTGGCCTCACAATTCTTGCAAACGCGATGGGCACCGGCATCGTCGCGCTGAACACCCACACGGGTGGCTTCATTGCACTTCGGGCAGACGAGCATCACGTTCGAGATATCGATCGGGCCTTCGAATTGAACCCGGCCTGGGTTGATATTGCGACCGGCCTGGGTCTGCACCTGCTTTTGATGCTTGGTGCGGATGTTGACACCCTGGACAACCACCCGGCGGTCTTCGAGAATCACATTGATGACTTCGCCGCGTTTGCCTTTGTCTTCGAGGCGGCCGCTGATTACCTCGACTGTATCACCTTTACGAATCTTGACTTTCATTCCTAGCTCCTACAGTACTTCCGGGGCAAGCGACACGATCTTCATATAACCCATGTCGCGCAGTTCGCGCGCCACCGGTCCGAAGATACGAGTGCCCCTCGGGTTTTCGCCATCACTGTCGAGAATGACCGCGGCATTGTCATCGAAGCGAATGTACGAGCCATCTTCACGGCGCCATTCCTTGGTGCAACGCACGATGACGGCCTTCACAACTTCGCTCTTTTTCACAGAACCCTGCGGCGCAGCGGCTTTGACGGTGGCAACCACCACGTCGCCAATTGCGCCATACTTGCGCCTGGAACCGCCCAACACATGGATGACAAGCAGTTCACGGGCACCGGTGTTATCAGCAACCTTCAATCTTGATTCATGCTGGATCATGGCCTATTCTCCTACGCCCTGATCAGCAGTGCGAATCTCGCGTTTGACAACACTTTCGACCGCCCAACGCTTATCGCGCGACATGGGCTGAGTCTCGACAATCCGCACCTCATCCCCCAGCTGGCAGCCGATTTCGTCATGGGCCTTTACGCGCATGCTCGAGTAAACCACCTTCTTGTACAGAGGGTGTCGGAACTTGCGGGTAATTTCCACCACGACCGTCTTGGTCATTTTATTGCTGGTCACTACCCCAGTCATACGACGACGATTGTTCATTTTGCACCTTCCACTGCGGCGCGTTCGGTTTCGCGCAAAATTGTTTCCATGCGGGCGATATCCTTGCGCAGTATGTTCAGGCGGCTGGTATCGGTCAACTGACCGGAAACCTGCTGAAAGCGCAGCTTCATCAATTCATCACGCGCATCCGCAATCTTTGTGCGGATCTCTTCCGTCGCCAGTTTGCGGATTTCAACCGCTTTCATAGCTTTCATGATTATTCTCCTCCTGCGTGGCGGGCCACAACTTTGGTCTTGATGGAGAATTTATACTGGGCGCTCTTGAGGGCCGCCACCGCGATCTCCGCGGACAGGCCGCTGACCTCAAACATGATGCGGCCCGGCTTGACTACTGCCACATAATATTCCACATTACCCTTACCAGAACCCATGCGGGTCTCCGGTGGCTTATGTGTGAACGGCTTGGCAGGGAAAATGCGGATCCAGATCTTGCCGCGGCGTTTCATTTCACGCACGATCGAACGGCGCGCCGCTTCAATTTGACGGGCCGTAATCCAGCCCGGTTCCAACGCCTGCAGGCCGAATTCGCCGAAGGAGACTTCCGCACCACGGAGAGCCTTCCCTCGCATACGACCGCGCATCTGCTTGCGCCACTTAACACGTTTCGGCATCAACATATCAAATACCTCATCCTCAAAGCGACGTCGCGATTACTCGCTGACGTACACGCCTTCCGTCGCTTCGGCTTTTTCTTCAATTTCAGGGGCGGTTTCGCCCTTGTAAATCCAGACTTTGACGCCGATCTGACCATAGGTGGTCAGGGCTTCATCCGTGGCGAAATCCAGGTTGGCGCGCAGGGTTTGAAGCGGCACACGGCCTTCGCGCAGCCACACATCGCGGGACATTTCTGCTCCGCCCAGACGGCCACCCACCAGAATCTTGATGCCTTCAGCACCCTGCTTCATGGCCTGCTGGATCGCGCGCTTCATGGCGCGACGATAGGCAATGCGGCGTTCAAGCTGGTCCGCAATATTGGCGGCGACCAGTCGGGCATCGGTGTCAGGCGAAGAAATCTCTTTGATGTCAAGTTCAATTTTCTTGCCCACCAGGGTTTCAAGCGCCTGGCGAATCTTCTTGACACCCTCGCCCTTACGGCCAATCAGGATGCCTGGCTTGGCGGTATGAATGGCGATGCGGATTTTCCCGGGAGTTCGCTCCACATCAACGCGGGCGACGCCAGCTTTACCATCGCGCACCGCATCGGGAATTTCTTTGCGAAGTTCGCGAACCTTTTCATTGGCAGCGGCGCCACCTTTTGAAAGATTGCCGACCAACAAATTGCGAATGGCAAAATCCTGATGCAATTGCTGGCGATAGGTGCTGCCTTCAGCGAACCAACGGCTGCCCCAGGGCTGGTTGATTCCCAGACGAAAACCAATGGGATGTACTTTACGACCCATAAAATCTCCTTATGCTCCGCGCTCGCGCAACACAACAGTAATGTGTGAGCTGCGGCGCAATATCGGCTTGAAACGACCACGGGCACCGAAGCGGCGCCACTTGCGCGTCGGCGCTTCATCGGCGGTGATGGTGGCAATGTACAGGTCATCGCGGCTGACGCCGAAGTTTTCCTCGGCATTGGCCACTGCGGAAGCGACCAGTTTTTCCACAGGCAGGGCCGCGCGCTTGTTCACGAACTTCAGGATCTCAAGAGCTTCATTGGCGCTCTTGCCGCGAACAAGATCGATCACAGCACGTACCTTCTGCGCGGATTGGGGGAGAAAACGGACTTTTGCGTGAATGTCGCTCATCTCTCGTTCTCCTACGCAGCCTTCTCGGAAGTCTGGTGGCCGCGGAATGTACGCGTCGGGGCGAACTCACCCAGACGGTGGCCGACCATATTTTCGGTAATGTAGATCGGTACGTGGCGGCGGCCATCATGAACGGCAATCGTGTGTCCCACCATTTGGGGGAAGATCACAGAAGCGCGGCTCCAGGTACGGACCACTTTCTTTTCTTTTTTCTGGTTCATGGCTTCGATGCGCTTGAGCAGTTTCGGCTCAATGAACGGGCCTTTTTTTAATGATCGTGACATAGTTACTTACCTCATCTACTAGCGGCTCGTCTTGCTGCGACGGCGCACAATGTACTGATCCGTCTTCTTGTTCAGGCGGGTCTTTTTGCCCAGGGTGGGTTTACCCCATGGGCTTTTCGGACCGGGCAGACCGACAGGCTGGCGGCCTTCACCACCACCATGTGGATGGTCGCGCGGACTCATCGCAGTACCACGAACCGTGGGGCGGATACCCAGGTGGCGTTTGCGACCAGCCTTGCCCAACTTAATGTTGCCGTGGTCAAGGTTCCCAACCTGGCCGATGGTAGCGTAACAAACCTGATAGATCAAACGTACTTCGCCAGAGGGCATGCGAATCTGTGCAAAGTCGCCTTCCTTGGCGAGCAATTGCGCAGCGCCGCCTGCCGAGCGGACAAGCTGCCCGCCCTTGCCGGGTTTCATCTCAATGTTGTGAATCAGAGTACCGACGGGGATGTTGCTGATCGGCAGGGAGTTGCCAGAGCGAATATCAGCGCCCGGCCCGGACGTGATTGTGTCGCCCACTTTCAAGTCCAACGGGGCAACGATATAGCGCTTTTCACCATCCGCGTAGAAGAGCAGAGCCAGGCGGGCTGTGCGGTTGGGGTCGTATTCAATGGCCGCAACCTTCGCAGGGATGCCATGTTTCTCGCGTTTGAAATCCACCACGCGAACGTAGCGTCGTGCGCCGCCGCCACGATGACGAACGGTCACACGGCCATGGGCATTGCGCCCGCCGCGGTTTTTCTTGATCACCAGCAAGGAGCGTTCGGGGTTGGCCTTTGTAATCTCCTCAAAGGTATAACCGGTCATGTCGCGCATGCCGGGAGTTACTGGTTTGTACTTCTTGACTGCCATTACTGCACCCCTTCAAAGATCTCGAGGGGCTTGCTACCCTCGGCTAGGGTAATGATCGCCTTCTTGAAAGCGGCGCGGCGGATGACCATTTGACGGGATCGACCACGGCGTCCCCGCTTCCCAGGGGCGTTGAGGATGTTCACACGGGCCACGGTGACATCAAACAGGGTTTCAATTGCGTCCTTCACCGCGGTGCGGGTTGCGTCGCTTTTTACAACGAAAACGTACTGCCCCAGCTTGCCTGATTGGAAGCTGGATTTTTCAGTCACCATCGGGCGGACGAGGACATCATATAAGTTCGTCATGTCTCTCTCCTATCCAAAATGCGCAACCAGCGCGTCGATCGTCTTGACGGGCAGGATGACCTTGTCGAAATTCATCACATCGCGAACATTCAGGTAACTGGCAAGCAGTACCTTGGCGCTGTCGATGTTATTGGCACAACGCATTACGGTATCGTAATTCTGGTCCTTGGCGGGCATCAGAACCAGCGCAGTGGATTCACCGACCAGTTTGCCCAGGGCCTCGGCCATCAGGCGCGTCTTGGGTTCTTCGATATTCAATTCGTCGACAACCACAATGGAGGCCTCGGCGGCCTTAACAGACAGGGCCGAACGAAGTGCAGCCTGACGCATCTTCTTGGGCATGCGCTGTTCATAACTGCGCGGATGCGGGGTATGGATGCGGCCACCGCCGACCCACTGTGCAGCGCGCCTCGACCCCTGACGGGCACGACCGGTCCCCTTCTGCTTCCAGGGTTTCTTACCGCCGCCAGCCACTTCGGAGCGAACTTTTGTATCATGAGTCCCAAGGCGGGCATTCGCCATCTGGCGTACATAGGCCTGATGCATCAAATCAACATTTACAGGGGCTTCAAAGAGTCCGGCGGGAAGTTCCACTTCACGGATCTTGTTACCCTTCAAATCAAGAACATCTACTTTCATGGTTAATCTGGCTCCCGTTTCCTGCGCGCCTACTGCTTGCGCGACTCCTTGATCATGACGAGACTTCCCTTGCCGCCGGGAACAGCACCATTGATGGCGATCAGGTTGCGTTCAGCATCCACCATCACCACCTTGATATTCTGCGCCGTCACACGATCAACACCCATATGGCCAGCACCGCGGGCTCCCTTGTAAACGCGGCCCGGCGTAGTGCCGGAGCCACGGGAACCGGGCGCGCGATTGCGATCGGATGTACCGTGAGTGGCATTCATACCATGGAAGTGATAGCGCTTCACGCCACCAGCAAAACCTTTACCTTTGCTGATGCCAATCACATCCACGCGTTCGCCCACAGCAAACGCATCAGAGACAGTTACTTTGTCTCCAATGTTCAAACCATGTTCCTTGGCGCGGAATTCGCGCAGGTAACGCATGGGGGCAATCTCATTGGCCTTCAAGTGTCCCATTTGGCCATTCGTGAGGCGCTTGGGATTAACTTCGCCAAAACCCAGTTGCACGGCGGAATACCCTTCCTTTTCGGACGAGCGAACCTGGGTAACGTAACATGGCCCAGCTTCGATGAGGGTTACCGCATAGGCAACGCCTTGGTCATCGAAGATCTGGGTCATGCCGATCTTTCGTCCAATCAGCCCTTTTATCATGCTCAATTGTCTCCTTTAGATTTTATTGACGAGACTGCCAGCTGGGGCATCAGCCGCATCATCTCCGTGCAGGGCAGTCAGTAGGTCTGGTGCGAAGCGTGTTTTTTGCGGTTCCACACGCAGACCTGCTCTTGCGCTGTCTCGAATGAACCGCAGGTATAACCTGCGGATAATTCACAAACTAAATTTTGATCTCGATATCAACACCTGCAGGCAGGTTCAAACGCATCAACATATCAATGGTCTTGGAATCTGGATCCAGGACATCGATCAATCGATTGTGCGTGCGGATCTCGAAGTGCTCATGAGAATCCTTGTCAATGAATGTCGAGCGTCGTATTGTATAGCGTTCTGTCTTGCTTGGCAAGGGTACGGGACCCACAACATGCGCGCCCGTGCGCTCGGCGGTTTCTACGATGCGTTTCGCGGACTGGTCGAGTACACGATGATCATACGCTTTCAGACGGATACGAATTTTCTGCTTAGCCATGATTCTCCAATTTACTCGAGGATTTTGGTAACGACACCAGCACCGACGGTCAGACCGCCTTCACGGATGGCGAACTTCGAGCCCTGCTCCAACGCCACCGGCACAATCAGTTCCACCGTCATGTTCACGTTGTCACCC